>Ga0228711_1004882_pt1 | contig 20480 bp, 10 predicted proteins | sample MedpolnodulmetaG_2_FD_177996 | JGI IMG/M metagenome (GOLD analysis project Ga0228711, IMG submission 177996) | Root nodule microbial communities from Medicago polymorpha collected in Santa Monica, California, United States - brown nodules | ecosystem: Host-associated > Plants > Roots > Nodule... | reverse complement strand
TAATAATAATAATAATAATAATAATAATAATAATAATAATAATAATAATAATAATAATAATAATAATAATAATAATAATAATAATAATAATAATAATAATAATAATAATAATAAGGGTGATGTTAACTTGTGCACAATTTAAGGAGCTTAAAATAGAATTAAAAAATAAATTTTATATTAAAAAGATAACTTTTGAAACTTTTAAGACATTGAATGCACAATTTTCAAGAAAAACTTCTACATTTAGTTTCTTAACTTGTGCCTCAAAAGCACAAGTTAACATTTCCCTAATAATAATAATAATGATAATAATAAGAACAACAACAACACCACTTCAATATAAATAATATTTGACACTATTAAAGAGCTTATTTTAATTTATTCGCCAAAAATATTTGATAAGCAGTAAAACATATAGATGAATATGTTATTGTCCATCTTTTCGCCAGTAATAACAATAAAGCTTAAATATGATACTCGTCCCTGCAAATATGCCTCGTTTAAGTTTTGGTCCCAGTAAAAAAAAAATTGTTTTTGGTCCATGCAAAAAATTTTGTTTTTTAAAATAGTCCCTCCAGGGACTATTTTCAGAAACAAAATTTTTTGCAGAGACCTGTTTAGAAAACAAAATATTTTGTAGGGACCAAAAACTACAAAATGGGTCCAGTCATCATGTGCCACGTATTCAAATCATCACTAAAATGGGGTCAGAGACTATTTTAAAAAACAAAAAATTTTGCAGGGACCAAAAACAAATTTTTTTTTTTACAGGGACCAAAACTTAAACGAAACATATTTGCAGGGACGAGTGCAATATTTAAGCCTAACAAAAAAGTAGTAATTACTTAATAGTTAATACATATGGATACAAGGGAAGGGTAAATGCCATGACTACATGCAGTCAGCAAACATGTTTTGTTTCAATATAAATAATATCAATTTTGTACCTCATTGTGAAAGCGATGAGAAGCAGATTTTGCATCTGCAGCTCTTAAAAGAAGATAAAGCTTCTTAACATTTGGTTGGACTCTCAATATCTTCTCCAACAAAACTGTCAAACATTCAAAGCCAAGTACATAAGTGCACATATTATATATAGTACGATCTTTAAGGTACATAAAGAAGAAGAAGAAGAAGAAACATAGAGGAATTAGAGGGTACTCATTCATACTTTTAGCAAGAAAGCCAGTGGCACCAGTGATTAAAATGGTCTTATCTTGGAGAAAATGGAGTACACTTCCCAACTCCATTGTAGTAGTACTAGTACTCAATAATAACAAAAACAGAAAGAAAAAAAAAGAAGAATAAAGTGTGTCAAATTAACTAGTTAATGAGAGGAAAAGGTTGAACAGTGATTTTTTCAGACAAAACCGACACAAGAGAGTGGAGAAGTATAAGCCCATTTGGCCATTTCATATAAAGAGAAATCAGCTGGGAACAGCAATTATGAGATAGAGTGTACGCAAGTTATTGGAATAGTGATAATTTAATTAATATCTTAGGTACACTGAAGTAATTACAATCGCAATAATTTCATTTCTATAATCTTTCTTGTGTTTTGTGGTTCAGGAAAATATTTAACCAATAAAAAACCACATGCATATCTTAAAAAATTTGATGTTGATGTCAACTGTGTTGTATTTAGCTGATGTTAATATAAGTATATAAATTATTTTGGGACTCTTGATAGAAAACATAAAACATTTTGGGTGCAAATAGTTTGTGTTGACCATCATGCGCCCAAGCATCGGTGTTCTGATCTGACACTGGCTGCAACTGAGTCAAACATAATAACGTGTTGAAAGAAACAGTGAAAAAAATGTTAAACAAAATCTGGTTGGTTCAGTTCAATCTTTAATGGAACTGTCAATTGTGATCCAATTTAAGTATGTTCCTATTGCTTATGTATATTTTGCAGACTAAACTTATAAGGAGAGATGTATATTGAGAAAAAGACAAGCAAAATTGTAGTATGATGCTGCAATTATTCTATTATAATATAGAGTATTATAATAGGTTAGTCCCCGGTTTTTGTTTGGCTTTATAAGGTTTTGGTCCATGTCACATTCTTCTTCTATTGTTCCTGTTTTCTTTTACTCCACTTATTTGAAATTATAAATCATTTTTAAAGATTTTTTTTTTAACAAGGCAAAATGAATTTATTAAAAAGAGCTTCGTGTTTTACTCTACTTAAAATGTGCCGAAATAGAACATATAAAGTTAATTACAATGATCACATTAAAATAGAAGAAAAGGAAACAAACGGTATAAGAAAAACTACTTAGTATATCTCATGCATAATAAGAGATTTAGCCATCAAACATGATAATCAAAAGCAAAATTTGGTTTCTTTGCCTTCAACCACCAATAAGTTTGCAGCTCAATTTTATGTAGCAATCGGGACACCTGAACTTCTTTGTTGTTAAAAAATCTATTGTTCATTTCCTTCCAAATTGTTCAAACACATTATAGCCAAATCCAAAGCATAAAAGACCGAAGAGATCCCTGAAAACCATTTGGTTGAATAAATTGCACAAAATTGTCTGCTGAAGTTCCCGGATTTATCGAAGAAAGTCTGAGCCAATCCCGTATAAGATACCACACACTACCAAAAAAGTTACAACGCAAGAAAAGATGATCAGCCGATTCGTCCATACCACACCCACCTACACACAAAACAAAATTTGCTTGAATAATACTACGTCTTAGTAAATTGTCCTTTGTTGGTAGAAGGTTGCGAAACAAGCGCCAAGCAAAAAGCAAAACTTTTAAAGGAACATGTTTATGCCACATATTATCACACATAAAACGATCACCAACCACATCCTTCGTTGTGAAAAATGATAAACATCTCGAATAGAATAGTCTTTAATCGGATCTAAAAGCCATTTCCACTTATCTGATATGTTTTCTTGCAAAGCAATATTATGAAGCACATAACTACATTCTCTAACAAGGTTCTCCTCCTACGCAAACAATCTCCGTCTCCATTTCCAAGCTTCTCCCCCTTCACCCCATCCTATATGGCACATATCAGCCACAATTACTAACCGATTATCATATAAGTCAAATAAACGACTAACCCTATCACACAAAGGGACATCCTACACCCCAAGTGTATGTTCAAAAATAAGTACTAGCACCATCACCAACCACTCTACACGTATTATCTTCAAACCAACTTCTCACACTCATACCCACACCACAGCTCCCCCGCCACATCTCTCCACCATGGCGAAGCAGTCCTCCCCCCTCTTCCAAGCGCCCTACTTCCTCACATTATCTAGCGGAAACAATTAATATTATTTTTCTTATTATATGACGTTTTAGAATACCAATAAAATATTAATATTCTTTTTCTTATTGTATCCTTAATTAGTTATTATTATCTCTTTTTTCAATTCTTTAATTTATCTCTTTCATACCATTAATGGATGATAATGAATAACTAATTATTTTTTACCGTATAAAATTAATTATATTTATTAATTTGTATAAATGATCAAAACGACTTATAATTTGAGAGAGATAACCTCTCAATTTTTATTTTTATTTTTTTATGGAACTAAGGAGTATTTATATATTTCCATTCCTTTTATTTTTATTATTTTTCTTTTCAAATCCTTCTTCCAAATTATCTCTAGTGTATTTTTCTGTAAAAATATGAGAGCATCAAATGTTAACCTTTCGCATTAACTTTAGGTGAATTTGCAGACCTGTTTATAAACTATTTTTTTGAACAGTGTTTTTAAACTACTTGAATTGAATTAAAGAAGAGGTAGCGTTGGATGCTGCTAAACTGCTGCTATCGCTGCCACAAATTTGTAGTTGGCTTTAAAGGGATATAGGCTGTAATTGTGAGACCTCACATTTATTAGAAACTTTGATGCTCATCAGAAGTTGGTACAAACTTTAATTTAATTTAATTTATATTTGAATAATGTTAGCAACACAACACTTGTTTTAACACACTTTTTTTAACATTCATTCTCTTATTATTTAAAATACATAAGATTCACATCATTTTTAGAATAGATTTACATAAAATGGTAAGATCCACATGTATTTCAACTAACAAAAGATCGAGTAAAATAAGTTTATTTTAGCATTATTCTTATATTTTATTCAACCCTCACTCTTTCTCTTTCACTCTTCACAAAATATTTTATTTCAATTTTCACTAAAAGGTTATAGTAATACATTTTCTTGAACAAACCTAACGATATCTCTCATTTATTTATTACAAAATATTTCTATTTTAATCAAGTGATTTTTTAGGGTTAAATATGTTTTTAGTTCCTATAAAATTGAGGCTTATTAAGTTTAATCCTTACTTAATTTTAATAGTTCTTTTAGTCCTTACAAAAAAATTACGCCCTCAGTATTAGTCTCTGTTCAATTCAAATTTGTTTAATTTATGCTTAAACTCTTAAGATTTTGAACAATTTTTTGTAAACGTGTTAAGAACATATTACTAAAAGTTATTCCGCAAAAAATTATCGCAAAATTTGATTTCTATGTCTAGATTTTATTACTTTTATCATTAACTTTTGTCGTTTTAAAAAATTCATATTTAATTTCTTTCATGTTAAAAAATTCTAAATTTTAGTAAATAAATATTTCATAGTGTTTTAAACTTGTCTTGAAAAAATCGTTCAAAACTTTAAGAGTTTAAGGATAATTAAACAAACTTTGTTTTAGTAGGAACGAAAATAAGAAGTAATTTTTTTTTGTAGGGACTAAAAAAACTATTAAAATTAAGTAAGGACTAAATTTTCCAATTTTATAGGGATAAAAACATATTTAACTCTTTTTTTAATCACAAATGTTAATATTTGTTATGTTAGCTTTTCTTTGTACGAACTTGAATCTTAAACTTCTAACTCTTTCGATCCTTTAGCTCAACAACCAACCCCCTTTCAATCACTCAATGAATTCAAATTTAATCTTATCTGTTTGTGAAAAGAGGCCAAAATAAATGGGACTTATCCATGTCGTCACTCATTTAAGGAAATGCAAACGTAATTTTCACCCATAGCAACAAGAAAAAACAAAGACTTGTTTAGCTTAATAATAGAAAGTTATCTTGTTTTAGAGAAACAAATTGACTTAAGTAACTTATTTTTTTATTTTTATTTTTACATTTTGCTTTATATAATTAACTATACGTTCCCTAACCAATAATTAACATGTTCACATTTATAGTTCACGTTTATGAAGAAGAATGGCTCTTACATGTTGACTATAACCCTCCAACTTACCAAATTCAGTCTGCCAATAATCAGTGATTTTCTTTCACCTACGTCCACATGGCTCAAATAAGAATGAGATTTTGGATTTCTTCTTCATTTGGTCAATATCATGATGCGCATGCAACACCTAAATTACAGTTTTGCGTGTACTAAGTCACGATTAAAAAGGATTATTCATCTAATGGATGATAAATACCCATGAGTGTAAAGGATGGAGCTAGATTTTCATAGCCGTGTAGATTAAATTCTCATATTTAGTGTTCGACATTACGTCGTAACATGATTATTTTTAGATGTTATGAGCTAGTTTAGAGTGTACGATCACACAAGACAACCTATTTTTTTGGGAAAAAAAAGATTTAAAAGAAAAAGTATAATTATAAAAAAATTATATATAAAAGTTTATGGGACTAAATTTTTTCCCTCTAAATTCTAGGCCTAAATTTCCTAGTTCACGAATGATTAGAACTTAGAAGGCTTTTTATGTTTCAATATGTAAAAAAACCGTCGGGGCCATTTTTATCATAAATTGATGAACAATATATTATATTCTCAGTCAAAGTTTAATAACATTTTATATTTGAACCTAGTTGAATATGTGTTACACTCCAGCGTCTCTTACCTATGGCTAGTTTAGTTTCTATTTAATCCTTCCATTCTCAAGTCTACGAAGAAGAACCCAAAAAGTTTTCTAAAAAAAAAAAACCCAAAAAGTTAATAGCTATTATTCTCCATATAAAAGGTAAAGCTATTATACGGTTTCTTTGATCTTGCATGTTGAATTAAAATCAAAATTTTATGATATCAAAGTTCTTTATTTTTTTTTTGAAAAAGTTAAAATGAAATTTATTAAAATCGCAATGAATCTTAACCAGCATAAGGAGTGCTAAGCTAGGAGTCTTAAAGTAGCAACATACAAAGGATAGATGGGAAGCCCCCATTGAAAAACCCATACACCCGTGAATGAAAGAAAAAATCCAAAAAACCTATTGATATCAAAGTTCTTTGAGTACATTTTTTTAATGGATAAGTCATAGAATAATTTGAACTGCTCATGTTAATGTTGCATCTGCTTAGAGATATTTACTTCCAATCTAATATGTGATCTATTATGTCATAAGGTGGACTAAATGGTGTTACTTTGATTTCAATCAAAAAACATTCTTTTAGTCAAAAAAATAATAAAGAAAATATTTTTAAAGAGCATTGTTCATGAACAGATTATTGATGAATTTTCAACAAATAATACAAATAAAAATATCTCAGGTAGAGGGAACCTTTGGAAAAAAGTTAGAATATGACGACTTTGTTTGTTTACTAGGTTCCTTATAAATATATTTTACCTTTTCATTGTTTGATTAGGAGTATTATTTAGTTAATAGTATTTCTATGGTGTGGAGGGGGGACGGCTCCAAGGGGGAGGCCGTGGGGCATCAATGTGGTGGCGCGACATTTTTGCATTGCGTCAAGCTGGTTGGTTTAGTGATAATGTTTGTCGTTCTCTTGGTAATGGGAAACATACGCTTTTTTGGTCCGATGTCTGGATTGGTGGGGTGTCGCTTAGTGTTAGATTTAGTCGGTTATATGACTTATCAATGTTTAAGGAGTCATTTGTATTCCATATGAGTCATTTGGGATGGGGAGAAGATGGTGGGGCGTGGAGATGGAGGCGGAGGTTGTTTGTGTGGGAGGAACATATGGTGGGGGAATTGTTGTTACTGCTTCACAATGTTATTTTGCAGGTCGACAAGGCTGACAGCTGGTTATGGACTTTGGAAACATGTCGAGCTTACTCTGTTCGTAGCGCCTATCAGATCATCACTATCTATCCTCCTTTAGTTAATCTGGTACCAGTTGCTGATCTTTGGCACAAGGATGTTCCTCTGAAGGTGGTTATGTTCGCTTGGCGGCTACTTCAAGACAGGTTGCCCACAAAAGAAAATCTGTATCACCGTGGTGTCCTTGATAGGGATTCTATATTGTGTGCGGTAGGATGTGATTTGGTTGAATCCTCTCAGCACTTATTCTTACACTGTAATATCTTTGGTTCTGCCTGGCATCTCATATATAGGTGGCTCGGTATTTCTGCGGTCGTACCTTCTCAGGTGTCGGCTCATTTTACTCAATTTAGTGTCAGTGGCGGTATTGGCAACAAGCGCCGTTCGATTACACAGGTCATCTGGTTTGCAACAGTTTGGGAAATTTGGAAAGAAAGAAACAACCGATTGTTTAATGATAAGCACAACACGATAACTCAGGTGGTCGATAGGATTAAGTCTCTTACATTTAGGTGGTTGAAGGCGAAATATGTCACTCTTCCCTTCAATTATCATGGTTGGTGGCTTACTCCGTTTACTATGTTGAGTATTGGCTAATTACTTATTTTTTCTAGTTTCTTGTTCTTGTAAATATTGTTTGTGACTTTGAGACTTTGTTGTCTTTCCTTTGTACATCTTGTGCTAGGAAAGACACTTTGGTTTAATATTATACACCATTTTAGCTTCTTCAAAAAAAAAGTTAATAGTATTTCTTAGAATTTGAATAGAAAGTTACTCAAGCCCAGGGGCGGTTCCCTTCAAAGTGATAGGGTAGCCCATGCTACCCCAAAAGAAAAAATATTTTTGAATCGGTTGGTATATATTTATATTTAGCTATCCCAAATAATAAATATTGTCCATGATTCACAAAAGCGAAATATCTCATTTTTTTACACCAAGAGAGAAAAATTCAATTAAAACAATGAAATCTTCTATAGTAAGTATCTGAAGAGAGTTTATAGGTAACGAACGCAAACATTTGTAACAAATGGCTGTGGATGCTTGAACCTACTCAAGGCTATTCAATGCGTGGGGTTTACCATCTACAAACGGCTTTTGATGAGATTACGGTTATGGGTCTATGTCATGACGTTTGGCATAAGCTTGTGCCCTCAAAGGTCTCTATTATTTTGCTTGGTGTCTGCTTCGTAATAGAATTCCTACAAAAATGAATTTGTTGCGTCGAAACATCCTTCAACGAGGATGTGTCTGCACCGAAACGGTGGATCACCTTTTCCTTGGCCACAACACGTTTGGCAGCACATGGTTGTTTCTGTGGCGTTGGCTCGGTATTGATTGTGTTCCATCTGGTGCTATAGGAGAACATTTTCATCAGTTTATTCATTTGGCGGGTATGCCACGATCTACTCATTCATTTTTTAAGGTAATTTGGCTTGCTGTTGTGTGGGCAATTTGGAAAGATAGAAACAACTGCATCTTAAAAAAATGTGGCCTCCGATCCACTTGCTATCGCAGATAAAGTGAAGCTGAATTCGTTTTTGTGGTTGAGAACAAACCGCCCTTTATTTATTTTTTACTACCATGATTGGTGTCGTCACCCACTTTTCTTGTATGGGAGTCTCTATGTAATTCATGTTAGTTGCTGCTCTCTTGTGCTTCTTAGATAGGCGCAAACTGTAACCTTGTACTCTTTTAGGTGCTTCACTTTCAGCACACCTTGTGTAGGGTGAATCGTTTTTGGTTATATACAATATTCCATTTTAATTTGTTCAAAAAAAAACGAACGCAATGACAAACGATTTCCTGCTTTAAGAGTGTGTTTAATTCACAAAACAATAAATAATGAATAAAAGTGTGCATGACAATACAAAATTGTTAATTTCTAAAAATTTCAAAATTGTACGTGCCAACTATTTTGTACTCCACTTTGTTTGATGCTTAATGCATAAAAAAATATATTTTTGTATTATATCTTATTTGACATGTCTATGCACCAGATAAAATAGTATAACATTTACCACATTGTTCTTTATATGTGTGTGTGAATGAAAATATTAATAAAGGCAAGGGAGGAGAAAAAAGATATGTAGAGAGAAAGTGAAAGAGAGATGTGAACAATGTCAGCAATGTCACCAAAAAGAGAGAAAGAGATAAGTGAAAAAAGAGAAGGAGAAATATAGAGAGAATAGAGGGACAGAGGCATGCAATAGTAGAGAGAGAGACAAAGAGATATGAGAGTATAGAGAGATAGGAGAGAAACTTGAGAGAAGGATTAATACATGAGAGAATAGAAGAGATAATACATTTTATGTAGTAAATAAAAAAAAAGATTTTAGTATATTTGATAGTTTGTACTCTAGAGAAAAAGTTGTCTAATGGTTTGTACTCTAAAAAAAAAAAGTTGTCCAATGGCTAAGAGTGACAATAATTTCAATTTCTGTTCACTCTTATGCTACCTATTTTGTCGCGTCTCATGACTAGTTTTTAATCAACGGAGTGAAAAAAAAGTTGTTCAATATAATCCTCTATTTTTTATCAAATAAAACGCACCCCAAGTGCTATGATGAGACAACAATGATTTATCGTTTGCCATATAAGTCCATAAAGGTTAATATAATTAAATTTTGATTAGTCTGTATAAGTTAACATTAGTATAATATTTATTTAAATTTTATCACTATTAATTATTAAGATTAAAAAAAAAATTAGTTTTTGCTACTTTTTGGGATTAAAAATTAATTATAGAAAAAATATTTACAAAAAACTAACTAATTTTTACGGGTACAAAATTAATTATAGAAAAAAATATTTAGCAAAAACTAACTAATTTTTATGTGTACTAGATTCGAACCAAGTACGACGAGGTTGGCCAATATTTTTCCAACCTAGTGAGCTCTCGGGACTAAGAAATTTCCAACTAAGTGAGCCGTCGGGATTAACTAATATAAAAAGTGTGTGTATGTGTTAATTAACAAATATTTATTCTTGGAAAGAGTCATAAAAAATATATTGAGTTTTTTTTTTATATCTATATATGTGTACATATTAAATATTTATTGTAAAAATTAAATATTTGCTATAAACAATTAAATAAATATTAGCAGTCCTCGTGAGCTTAGCTCAGCTGGTAAGAACAATGCATAATAAATGCAAGATCTGTGGTTCGAACCCCGGACAAAAAAAAAAAAATAGCAAAAATTTAAATAGTAGTTTTATTTATTATCTAATCCCATGTCAACATAATATTTTCAAGCCATTTATATCACAATTTTTTATTTAATTTTGTGTATTAAATTATGTTGAGGTTCAACATATTTTTTAATGTCAAACTTAGTTAGATGAAAAATTCAAACCATAAGAAATTTTGTATTTTTTAATACTTTTTTTTAAGCAATGGAAATTTTGTATTTTTTAATACTATTTTTATTAAAATAATTTTAAATTTAAAATGTGGCCCAGTCCAACAACTCATATTTAATTTGGGCTATTTACCCTTGTCTAAAAAGTCTACAAACTTGGTGGGTCAACTTAGTGCAGATCCGATCGCAAGTTTTGACAACTTTATGTCACTCGAGTTATGCTTTAGACGAGTCTTGTATGTGTTAAGAGTCTCATGCTTTAGACGAGTCTTGTATGTTTTAAGAGTCTCATATTAGACAATATATTTATAACTTAAAATTGTGTTTATAAGTAAGAGATATCTCTAACTTTAAAAGTTCATTTTATGCAATTGAGTTAAGCCAAACCTAAAATTAATATAATATCATGACCAAATTAAGATATGTTAGGCTATCCGCTATCAATCTACTGAGTTACCTTCCAAATATATCGTACTAGGTGTGACAGGGTGTGTATAGAGTGCATGGACAATATTGACGAGATGTCGCATAAAATGTGTATATAAAAGTGAAAGACATCCCTTATCTTACACACCATTTTTATAAGGTCAACTTAACATAGTTATTGAAATTGAGTCGAACGAGTTTATATGAGTGAAAAGGGTTTAAATTTTTATGAAGATATCAAAACTTTGATTTATCTTGTCTGTGAATAAAGTAAAATCTCTTCAAAAAGATTAGTTTCTGCAACTGTATCTTGTACCTCGTGTAGAAAATATAAACATTTGTAGAACCCATCTTTGAATCCAACACATTATTTTAAAAATATAAATCTATTAGAAAATGCGACTATTGTAGTATCATATTCTTTATCATAGGTTTTGAGTGATGTCTCATGTTCTTGGATAGTTTTAGCTTATGTGTAATTTTCCCCTCTAAGATTAAAACATCTTCTCACCTTGCACTAAATTTCTTTGCATGCATAAAATCTGAATTGATTCACCCTTGCACGAATGGATCATCGAACCGATTCAATTTTCATGGAGTTCATCCAAATCGATTCGATCTTCATATGAATTGATTCAATCTTCACACACTTTCCTTATTCAAATCTACTTATCTGCATCGTTCAGACAATATTTGAAAAATGCAGGAAAATTTTACAATATACACTCTCACTTATAAATACAACACAACCTCCTTTGACCAATTTCTCTAAATTCATTCATTACTATTCTCTCTACTATCATTCTCTAAAAAAGCATAAGAAAACACTTTCTTCATAGTTGATAAGTCAATAATGAGTGTTTTTAAGTGTTTATTTTATTTAGATTTTATGTGTTTTTATTCACTTTCTAGAGATTTGTTACTTCAATTGCTTGTTATTTAATTTCAGGAACAAATATGTGAAAGATTGAGTCTTGGAGCAAAAGAAAGGGTTTTGGAGCTGATTGAAGACAAAAATATAAAGATTTTATGCAAAAATATCAGGCATGGCCCGTGCCTGCAGGCGCATGGCCGTGCTCGAGCCCGAGCCCCTTTTTGCGGTTTTGTTCTACAAGGCTGACATGGCCCATGTTAAGCTAGGCACGGCCCATGCCAAGCTAGGCACGACCGTGCCAAGGTTCCAGGCTGCTATTTTGATTTATTTTCAGACCTAAAAGGCCATGGGTTGCTTGCTATGTATTTTTTATTCCTTTTCTTAGGGTTTAAGCTAGCTTTAGGCTATAAATAGAGCAGACACCAGACATGATTCTTCATCTTTTGGGTCTTGGGAATTATATGTGACAATTATTTCCATTAATCAAAGTTATTCTTTTATTGTTTTTTTATTTATTATTCTTGCTATTTACTTTCATTTTCTTCTTCTTCTTCTTAATCTCTATGTCTACAATGAACATGAGTGAGTATAATTCTTTGTCTTGGGATTGTTCGATGGTCTAATGATCTAATCCCTATCAAACCAAGCCTAGAACCCTAATTTTATGAAAATCTATTTTCTAATCTAATCTCACTGTTCTTAACTCATATTTCAAATACTAATTGAAGGATCGAAAGTTGAAGGTTAGTATTGGACATGTGAGATTAGACAAGGCTTACGAAACATGAGAATAGTCTAGTAAACCTTGAGACCTTAAAGTTTCGTTCTTAAAGGGTTTCAATAACGATCAACCATGAGAATATGCGTGGTTGTTATTGAAATACATTCATTGAGACCGAAAGGAGATATAAAAAACCTTAGAGAAACTTGTCTTTAGAAAATAGATCCAACATAAGATTTAGGTTTAGGGTTTGGTTGTGAAAGATTTGTCATTAAGATGAACCAATAATCCCAAGACGCTTTTATTATTATTAATTTTCAATCAATAAAAATCTCAACTTTTAACCTTTAAACTTTCAGCTAATCTGTTTGAAAAGAAAATCAATTACACAACTCCCTGTCGGAACGATACTCTTTTTACTACTTCGGCAAAACCGTGCCCTTGCGGATTTTACACATCATGTTTTTGGCGCCGCTGCCGGGGAGTTAAGTAATTTTAATTAACTTTTTAGTATCGGTTAGACTGAATTTTTTCTTTTTCTTTTTACCTTCAACTTTTGGAGTTTCTATTTCTTTTATGCGAAGAAGCAAAAAATCTTGGTGAATTCGTTCCTGAGATCAAAAGATTCTTGCACAAGAGACGGAGAAACGCACGTAATAATAACATTATGGCTGAGAAATGCACTCTTAAAGAGTATGCAATCCCATCTTCAGATGAGCCATACTCTAAAAAAGAGCCATCACTGAAGTTGCTCCTTCGTCCTCTAAAAAAGAGGCAGGTATGTATTAAGTTTCTGACCTTGATCATTTGAATGCTAAGGTGGACACACTTTTTTAAAAATTTGATAAATTAAGTGTAAGAGTTGTCACACCTGCTCCTGTTGCACTACCATGTGAAGTTTGTGGGATATTTGGTCATACTAACGTTGAATGCCAACTAGGTAGTGTTGTTGAAAGTTCCGAACAATTGAACTATGCTCAATACAATCAAGGAATGAGGCTAGATCAAAAAAATTATAATAAAACTCCTCAAAATCCTTTTGGACAGCAAACAATACCACCCGGTTATGCCAACGACCAAAGAGTCCCTCAAAAATCCAGCTTGGAACTTTTGCTAGAAAATTATGTAATGATTCAATCCAAGTTGTACCAAGAACTTAAAAATCAAACTGGATTTTCGAATGATTCTCTCGTCAAGCTTACATCAAAAGTGGAATCCATTGCTACTCACAATAAAATGCTAGAGACTAAAATCTCTCAAGTAGCCCAACAAGTAGCTACTTCCTCTCAAACCTCCGGAATCTTTCCAGGCCAAACTGAAGCCAATCCCAAAATCCATAGAAATGCTATTACACTTAGGGATGGTAAGAAATTAGAGGACACCGTTGTGAAATCCAAGACAATTGAGGGTGAGATAGAGAGTGAAAAGCCACAAAGTGAGAAAGCCGCAGGAGAGAGTGAGAAGCCAATTGTCCCAACACCTTATGAGCCAAAAATTCCTTTTCCACAAAGGCTTACTAAACCTAACCTGGATCCGCAGTTTAAAAAGTTTGTAGACATGCTGAAAAAAAATATACATTAATATTCCTTTTACTGAAGCTTTGTCTCAAATGCCTCTCTATGCAAAAATTTTGAAAGATATTTTATCAAAGAAAAGAAAAATAGAGGATAATGAGACAATAGCTCTAACAAGAGAATGTAGTAATGTCATACAAAAGAAATTGCCTCCAAAGCTCAAAGATCCAGATAGTTTTTCCATCCCTTGTGTGATTGGAAAGGAAACCATTGAGAAAGCCATGTGTGATCTAGGGGCTAGTGTTAGCTTGTTGCCTTTGTCCCTCTTGAAGAGGATTGGTATAGGTTATTTGAAATCCACTAAGATGACCTTGCAGTTGGCCGATCATTCAATTATCTAGCCGGCCGGAGTTCTTGAGGATATCCCCATCAAGGTGGGAAAAATATATCCCGACGGATTTTGTGGTAGTAGACATCGAAGAGGATTATGAAATTCCAATCCTTCTAGGAAGGCCATTCCTCGCTACTGCGGGTGCTGTTATTAATGTTAAGAATGGTAAGATAATTTTTCATGTAGGTGATGAGAAGATAGAGTTTGAAATTTCCAATTTGATGAAGGGTCCCTCTATTTTTGATTCATGTTGTATGATTGATGTGATTGATCTTTGTGTGAAATAATGTTCTTTAGCATTATCTGCACACAATGGTCTACGTAATCCAAATTAAGAAACATAAACTTTTTGATCGTCAAGCTAATAACAATAAAAGAGCGTTGTGTGGGAAGCAACCCACGGTTTAATGTCATTTTTCTTTATTTTTGTTTTGCAGATTAGTAAAAGAAAATCCACATGAAGGATCCTCCATCGGATCCCAACTGAAATTGTGAGCTCTATCCCTCTTTTATCTTGTTTTATTTTTCAAATCATTGAGGAAAATGTTTTACCCAAGTATGGGGGGAGTCAATAAAGTGTCTTGTTTTAGTTTTAAGTGTCGTAGTGTTTCGAATTCCCTTGAATTTTAATTTTTTGTTTTGTTTTGTTGCGAAAGGCATGTAAGCAGCTTGTTTTTGTTGTGTAATGTGACATAATTTTTTCTTTTTAAGTTTCTTCCAAAATGGTTGCTTTTGTACATGAAAATGATTTAATGTGTCACGACGATAAAACTCACACTAGGCTCTTTAGATAACTTGTGGACGACCTCCTCCAAGCCAATTTCATATCATAAATCAATTACACCAAATGGTTGTCTAATGTTGTTCTCGTGAAAAAGTCGAGCCAAATGGCTCATGCGTGTCAACTACACATATTTAAACATAGCCAGCTCAAAGGACGCCTATCCCCTTCCCAACATTGACAAGTTGGTAGATAACTCATCAGGATACAAGTTGATGTCCTTTATTGACGCCTATTCTGGTTAAAACCAGATTCCCATGGACAAGGACGATAGGAAGAAGACATCGTTCATGACCGAAGGAGCCAACTACATGTACAATGGTATGCCCTTTGGCTTACGAAACGCCGGTGCCACCTACCAGAGGATGATGAACAAAGTTTTCCACCCTGAAATAGGGGACATGTTAGAGGTATATATGGATGATATAATTTTGAAGTCAGTCGAGGAACACTATCATAAAGACCATATGGAGATGGTATTCGCTCGTGTGCGGCAATATAATATGAACCCTAAGAAATGTACTTCTGGCATCAAACCATGGATATTCTTGGGTTTTTACCTTACTGAAAGGGGAATCGAAGCAAACCCTAACAAGTTTAGAGCTGTCTTGGAAATGGAGGCTTCATAATGCAAAGAACGAATCATGAAATTGAATGGGATACTGACGACCCTGAATAGGTTCATCTCCAAATCCGCTCATCACGCCCTTCCTTTTTTCAAACCTTTATGGAAAGAGGAAAATGTTGAATGGACTCCCGAATGTGAGGAAGCATTAAGCAAGTTGAAGAACATCTTGGCTTAACTGCCCGTCTAACATTGAGGATGGGAAACTCCCAACGGATCCCATTTATGCAAAAACTATGAAACGAAGAGCATGTAAGCACATTATCATTGAAGGAAGAATGTTCAAAAGAGGTTTTTCTATGCCACTTCTAAGATGCGTAAACCCGAGTAAGGTCGGTCATGCGTTAGCCGATGTTCAGAAATGCATCAATGACCATCATCTTAGAGGGTACGCTATAGCAAGGAAAGTCCTCAAAGCAGACTACTTATGGCTCACGATGAATAGTGATGCCATGGAGTATGTAAAGAATGTGACAAGTTCCAGAACCACATAGACTTTTTCCATGCCCCTTCATCAGAGCTGGACGCCCTCACCACACCTTAGCCCTTTGCAAATGGGGCATGGATCTCTTGGGACCATTGCTCAAGGGGGCAGGCCAAGTGAAATTCCTAATCGTCGCCGTAAACTACTTCACCAAGTGGAACGAAGCAGAAGAGCTTGCCCAGATAACAGTGTCTGCAAACAGAGTCCTCTTGAGGGAGCTCAAAAGAAGACTAGAAAAAGAAAAGGGAATTTGGCTAGAGGAACTCCCACATGTCTCAAGGGCGTATCACACCATGTAACATCCCATACGACTTTAAGCATTGTCGACTGACCCTACAAACCAACACGAGTCTTTTCAGCATGTTTTTTCCTCACTCGCACACTTACTTGGAAGTTTCCCGATAGGTCACCCATCCAAAGAATACTCCAAGTCAAGCACGCTTAACTATGGAGTTCTTATGAAATGGGCTACCAAAAATAAGATGCATCTTGTTGATATAGGTAGTACCAAACAATTCTTATAAACCTTCCTTCAACCGTACAGTTCCATACCTACACGGCTTCAATTCGATGTGATTCAGTTTTTCCTAGAAGCATGCTAGGAGTCAGACCACTCCCTGCCCTCATCACCCTCGAACATTACATACCCACCAAGCAGAAGTGTTACATGCCCACCAGCTTCTGCTTGGTTCGTCCCTGAACCACATCATACCCTGAGAGGTATGCTTGATACCATTTGTAACACCCCAGACAGCTTTCAGGATTGCCGACTGACCCCACAAATCAACACAAGTCTTTTCAATGTGTTTTGTCCTCACTAGCACGCTTACTAGGAAACTTCCCAGTAGCTCACCCATCCCTAGATTGCTCAAAGTCAAGAACGCTTAACTGTGAATTCCTTATTGAATGAGCTATCGAAAAGAAGATGCATCTTGATGATATAGGTAGTACCAAACAATTCTTATAAGTCTTCTTTCAACCATGTAGTCCCATACCTACACGGCCTCAGGGTCCCTCTCATTCCGGTGTGATTTAGTTCATCTAGAAGCTGTCGGGAGCTGCTCATTGTCGTGCCTTGTGAACGCGACCACTCCCCGTCCTCGTTAGTCTTGGGTTGTTACATGCCTACCAGCTTCCGCTTCGTTCGTCCTTGAACCACACCGTACTGGGAGAGGTATGCTCTGATACCACTTGTAACATCCCAGACGACTTTAAGCATTGTCGGCTTACCCTACAAACCTACACGAGTCTTTTCAGCGTGTTTTGTCCTCACTCGCACGCTTTCCAGGAAACTTCCTGGCAGGTCACCCATCCAAAGACTACTCCAAGTCAAGGACGCTTAACTATGAAGTTCTTATAAAATGGGCTACCAAAAAGAAGATGCATCTTGTTGATATAGGTAGTACCAAATAATTCTTATAAACCTTCCTTCAATCGTGCATTTCCAAACGTACACGGCTTTAGGATCCCTCTCTTTTCGATGTGATTCAGTTTTGCCTAGAAGCATGCTAGGAGCCGGATCACTCCCCGCCCTCATCATCCTCGAGCGTTACATGCTCACCAAGTTTGTTGACACGAAGATAAAAACACTCTTAGAGGAGTTGAACATCAATCATCACTTTACTTCAGTGGAGCACCCCCAAACAAATGGATTGTTACAATCCGCAAACAGAGTCCTCTTGAGGGGGCTCAAAAGAAAAGGGAATTTGGTCAGAGGAAATACGTCTTGTCTCAAGGGCGTATCGCACCACACCGCACTCAACCACATGCGAAACTCCTATTTAGCTCACTTATGGAACTGAGGTAGTGATACCGGTCGAGTTGAAAGAGATAAGCTGGAGAACGGCACAACCGCCTAACCAAACTGCCAACACTGGACCATTGTTTGAAGAGCTAGACTTCATTGAAGAATCGAGAAATTTCACCGCCTTAACCGAAGGCACAGTCAAACAGGCCATGTCAACCTAGTACAATTGAAAGGTGAAGCCGAGGTACTTCAATACTGGAGACCTCGTCCTAAGGTGCACATACGTGGGCGGGCGAAATGCTCGAGAAGGAAAGTTGGTCGGAAACTGGGAGGGACCGTACAGAGTCACCGCCAACACTGGAACAAGCGTCTACACTCTAGAAACTCTGGACGACTCAGAAATTTTGAGGACGTGGAATGCAGACAAGATCAAACATTATTATAGCTAAGTATCAATAGTTTTTTATTCAAAATTTACATTTGTATTTCGGTTTTAAAGTCCACATATAGGACCCATTGTAAATCCGTTTTCATGATATTAATAAAATGAGTTTTTTGGTCTAAAAAAGAAATACGTCTGTTAAATTCTTTGATTTTCAGGATCGAAAATCCTACACCTGCAAGAGAAAGTATCCTCAAAGGCAAACGATTGTCATGGCTTTCACTACAAAGTGAAATGGCAGCCTAAACAACCTCCAAAGGCAAACTGTCGGCATGGCTTTCACTATTAAGTGAAAAGAAAGCCTAAACGACCGCCAAGACTAAACAGTTGGCATGGATTATGATTTTAAGTGGAATGACAATCTAAACAACCGTGGTAGACCCGCCTAAGGGCTAGCCACCCTTCAGGTAGAGCGTATTTGCCCCATAAATGCCCTCTAAATGGGGGGACTAAACCTTGACCAACCATGTTCCTCGGGTGCCAAGAAAGTGTGAGAAAAGCAAGATCCAACACGACATAAAATAAAATGCAAACGGGACGTCAAAAGAATAAAGTTCAAGATGACAAATAAACAAAGAGCCTATTTTCATTAAGACGTTCAACTCATTACAAGAGGGGCCACTGCAACGGAATTTACATTCATAAATGAAAAGTAAAAACAAAAGAGTGTGGTGATAAAAGCATGTTTTGTTTCAATCAACTTTGATTTAGACCGGTGGGTGAAAGCTATGTCTGGCCATGGACATGAATAATTGTTAACATTAAGAGAAAACTAAATGATTCTGGATACTGGATAAGAGCATCCTGAAGTGTGTCCTACAAACCCTCCAATTCTCCGGGACTCATCTTTCTTAATAACAATTTGCGGATGCAATCCTGGTGGGCTAGGCACAATCAAACTTGCATCAAATCAGCAACCTCGGCCGTAATCCCCTGTTCTTCCTTAATCTTGGCAAGTTTCTCGGCCAGCCTAGTTTTCTTAGCCCCAACATGTATCTCCCCAACAGATGTGCATGATCAAGCTCCAACGATAAAGAACCTGATGAAGGGTCCCCTCTTCTCAAGGTGTGAAGCATCCACACCAAAGTCAATGGTCGCAAGTTGGTTCTATAAAATTATCAGGGAAAAACCAAGAATAACCCCAAGACGACAATATAATCCACCATAATCAACACTCTGATGACCACTAGGAAGAGGATAACCACTTGATGATGAATCCATCGGATTCCCATAATTCATAGAACAAACTCTCATTTTTATCCCTCGACCCAGATAGAGTGAATGGAAAAGAAGTGAAAAAGAAAGGAATGACAAAAATGCAGAGGACGAGGGTAAAACAAGTTGCGAAAAAACTCAAGAAAAGCTTAGGGGAAGAAGAATAAGAATAAGAAGAAGAAGAAGAAGAAGAAGAAGAAGAAGAAGAAGAGAAAATTCCTTAGATTATTCAAGGGTTTATGGCAGATAATTAATGAAAGGAAGAAATTTCCCTCCCTTTTATAAGCTCAGTAATCCCAAACTAATGGTCCAGATGAAAGGAAATCAGAAGGTTGTGATCCAATGGCTGAGAAAAACCCAAGGCTACGCGATAAACCGAAGCGACGCTCGCGTGAATCACTCTATCCAATATGCATTTGGCCCACGAAGCTGACACATGGAGAGCGAAACTCAACAACCATCATATCTTAAACGTTTCAGTTCAAGGCATTGAATGTCAACTACTCTCACTCATCATTCCAGGACGCCACCATCTCTAACACAGAATGGTGAAGAAATTTTCTCAAGACTCATCAGGGCGCCGAATATTTGATAACGTCTCGCATGATTAAGTCATTGTGCCATAAAGGCATCAACGAATTGGGAGGCAACTACTCTGGACCGTCTAGAAAGCCAATCCAACACTAACACGTGGACCAAACATTCACAAGACCAAGGCACATCGCCTGAAGGAATACGCTAGCAACATGCACCCTACCCTACTGGGGCACAACCCCATGCACTAGAAAATTATTATTATTATTATTATTATTATTATTATTATTATTATTATTATTATTATTATTATTATTATTATTATTATTATTATTAT
>Ga0228711_1004881_pt1 | contig 20483 bp, 6 predicted proteins | sample MedpolnodulmetaG_2_FD_177996 | JGI IMG/M metagenome (GOLD analysis project Ga0228711, IMG submission 177996) | Root nodule microbial communities from Medicago polymorpha collected in Santa Monica, California, United States - brown nodules | ecosystem: Host-associated > Plants > Roots > Nodule... | reverse complement strand
ATATAGTTAAAAAAAGGCTACCTTACCTCGTGTTTGGTGTTTGAAAAATCTTGAAATGTGATGATTTAGACTAAAAACTCATAAAGAATCACACAATATACGGTGATTCAGATTTTGGGCGTTGTGAAAGAAGTTAGGGCGAAATTCGAAAACCTTTAAAAAGTCGAAGTTAGGGCAAAATTCAAAAACCGTTGCTTATATATTAAGTCAGATTATATAATCTCAACCGTGTTTGTTGGAAAGAAGGAGGGTGTGTGCGGTTTTGCTTATATAAGTTTGGTTATATATCGTTAAAACGAAAATAAAATCAAAATTACCAAGGACGCGAGAGAATGTAGGGGAAAACAAATTCACTAATTATTAAGGACAACACTTGTCCGCCTAGGCCTGCATTGCAACAATAATAATAATAATTCTGATTCAAAGAAGGTAGTCTCTTATTATCAACAAGTTTTTTTGTTTGAATAGGTTAAAGATATAATAACATTCATATAAGGAGAACCGGGTGTTGTAGTTGAGTATGCAACAATTTTCTTTGTCAGAACGTCTCTATTTCTTACCATCCTGTGATCTTATACATGATTTATTTTTCATGTTAAAAAAGCACCACTTCATCAAATATTTCTTTAGGGTTGAAATACATAAAATACACATATGATAACAAAGTCAAATAGGTTTTTTCTTTTTATTTTTGGGTACAAAAATAGGTTTTTATCTAATTATTTTGAATATGTCCTAAAGGAAATACCACATGTCCGCTTAAGTGGCATTTATGTGATTTTAACACAAACATCAATATTTAATTTTTACTATCATTTTTCTTCAAAAGCAAAAGTATGCCCATTACCCGAATTCATTTTTCTTTACTTAATAGATTCCTACTTTAGTATCAAATTAAAGTTTAACTACACTAAAGATTTACATGTAAAGGTTTATGATTTATGTTGTATCTGATTGATCCTTCTTGGTAGCTAGTTTTGACTATTAATTTGATTGGTTTTATATTTCAAGTCTCCTAGGTATTGTCTCGTGTACGTTGCACATGTATTTCTTGTCTAATTGTGTCTGATAAGAACCTGTGATAAAAAAAAGAGAAAGAAACAGAAAGAAGAAACAAAAAAGTGAGTGTTATTTGTCATTCTCATACAGTACGCCTGTTTGCCAGGTTAATTGGAGTGCCATTTTCCAATTACGTGACTAGGTTTCAAAGAGATCTGGCCTTTGGCTAATAGAATTCCAAAGCTCGCCTCAAATTCAACATTTCAAATCCCCAAATCTTACCGCAACCTCTCGTATGAGTTCCGCAAAGAATGAAATAAGATTTAAAAATGTCTTAATAAATAGTGGTCGTTCTCGCCTCAAGAGTTGATATACGATCTAAAAACATGTTTATAAATAGTGGTTGTTCTCACAACAAATGACTGATTTTGCAAGTGTTGAATTAGCCTTAATCCAAATTCTAAAATGATATCAAAGCTATGCAAAAGCTATTGAGTCACTTGTTGGATTACTCAAGTTACGCTTCAGTTATCATGTCTTAACCATATGAGAGCATTCTAAGTTTCTCATATTAAATTAGATTAGATATAGTCTAAAATGTTTTTGTAAACGGTGGGTATAACCATTGCCTTACAAACTCATTTTATAATAATTGTGATAGGCTAGCTCATCCAAATTATAAGAGCCTTTTTCTACATTTGACTATAATGAAAGAAAAAACGTAACATGTTGATGTCCCTAACCTAATAAAGCAAGATATATATGCTTCATATATGTATAGCAACAGTTGTAAGGGTGAAACAAAGGAGTGTGGGTGTCCCACTTGAAAATGAACACTATGATTTGTAAAAACTTGAATTGACTGGTCAATGTGGTAACTAGTCAAATTGGGGCATATTCTCCATTGCCTTTTTGCCCTTTCACATAAGTCAAAGCTATAATTGAGTTACTTTTAATGTGGTTATTACAAGTAACACGTTGTAACTTAGGTGGATAGCACAAGCATGCATCCTTAACGGTGATTATAATTTTCAGTTGTGTGTGTTTTTTTTCCTTACAAAGCAGCTATACATTGCGACCTCACATACACATTGCCGGTAAGGAAAATAATGGCCACTCATTGCTCTTTGATTTGCATCCTACTTGAGGAGAACTCGTGGAACTAGAGCTTTTCTTTTACGTGCCTAATCATCAATTTCACATCATGATTTCCAATTGGCTCGTTACTCAAGGTCAAGTGAATCGTAGCACCTAACTTAAAGGGTAAAATAATAAGTTGGTCGAGTTTTATTTTCTAGTATTCAAATTTAAGATCAATAGCAATATATTTTGCATGTTGCCTACCTCAAAGTTGGAAATAGGCTGAATCGAACGAGAAGTATTATGATATGACATATTCAACTATTCTATGTTAGACTCGGATTAAGATTAGATTTCTTTTAAATAGAGAAAACGAAGGTATTTTGAGAGTCCATTTAGCTATTAAGATTGGGCCGTTTGATAATTATTTTCTTGTAAAAGCTATATATATTCGACTTTTACCTTATTCTTTTAATACTTAATTATAGTTTTGGTGTAAATGTTGTATATATGATGCCAAACCTAACTTAAAGGGTTGTCTTGAAATCGTCATTTGTCCCATACTACCATAGTACCATTCATTGTTTCCGCTGTGCAATTTGTGCCAAATGGTGAATATGAAATCGACCATGCCAACATCAACCTTTTTCTATTTGCAGGGAAATGCCAATGGTCCTTGATCTCATATTAACCTTTTCTTTTTTGCCTTCTTCTTGTATAAAATATTATAAGTCACGGGTTATGGTCCAAAAAATAAAGTTGTGATAGCACCATAATCAAAGCTAGGGAAGAGGAAAGGAGAGGACGATAACAACTTCACAAGGTCAATTTTCTATATTCTAATTGTTGTTTATGAAATAGCAATTTGGTCAATGACTCAAGGTTTTAAATGGAATAGAGTAAGAGTACTAGCTAGTATAAACGATTAGATCTCAACCAGATTAACTTATCTCTAAATTAATTGTATAGCACAACAATTTATGGTCTCTTAAATAAAGAAGATTAGTTGACTTCTAACTATAGGTTAATGCAAACACAACTTGTTATTTTTGTGTTCTAGTGTTTGTTTTTAGCAAATATGATCATGCCTTTTAACATTGATTTAATAATTGCTTAATTTATGAAAGTATATAGTTTTTTAACCACAAGTTAAAAAGTACTAATAAATTCAGAAATTTAACTCTGTTCACAATGGAAAGCACGCTAGAGGAACCTTATTCTCTTCTTTATTTCAAAGTTTGGTTTTGGTGGATTATTATACTAGTGCTTTACCTATGTGCCTCGCAGCTTGAGCCATATAAGTGCATAGAGAAAAGGAGAGAAAGCTGGTAGTATAAGAAATATAGGAGCCTCACATTCAAGAAAAGAAGAGAGGAAAGGTGAAAATTAATCTACAAATGACCACTTTCTATGGACAGAGAAATACAAGTTTTACCTCTCTCACTGCTGGCATTTCAGACCCTTTATCGTGCAACACAATCAATTAGTTAAAAAGAGCATGGGAGTAATCGCACCTAGGGGTGGTAAGATGGGTTGACTTCAATGGACCAATCCGTTTAATCCAATGTTTTAGTCGAAACGAGTTGAGATTTTAAACCTTATCGATCAAGTTGGTGGACTTTGTTTCACATGTTGAAAAAAATGGGAAAGAGATGTGTAGGTCGGGTGGGCTCGTTGGGTCAATCTAAAAAGTCCTCTTTCAATTCTTTTTTTATTAACTCAAGTATTTTTTTTAGCTTGATAACCAGCAAAATTGTAGGTTATTACATAGCAATTATCCTCCATGATCTATGAGAAATTGAGTGATTGCATGACTTATAACATCCAACGAGTGTGATTACTCAAGTTGGTTGTTATTTAGCCTTTTTGAACAAATAATGCCCGTGTTGGTTGTTTTATGAAACATGTTAAAGATTTGCTCCGACGATACAAGAAGATACAACGTTGGAAGAGCTAAATATCGTTTTAGATCACGCAGTACAGTCGTACAAGTGTACAAACTCTTGGGTCCATTGTCTACCTTTGTTTAAGAGCTAAGTTCAATGAGTTGGCTCCGATCATTGTAGTATAAGGAATAAAAGAATATGATCAGTGTCAAGAGGATAATACAAGGCCAACTCATAGAAGAAACGACCAAATGGTACAATTGGGTGAGCAATGGCGAGGGAGAAGGCATAAGGTTCTTCGATGAAAAAAAAATTAGCAAAATTTATAAACTATGTAAGTAAGGCTTGAATTAACTTTTGGTACTATTATTTTCTTGAAACAGGGTTTTAGTCTCCCTCTTACAAAGTTTGTATTTTTTTTAAGAACAAAATTTGTATTTTTGGTCTCCCAATTTTACATATTGTTGCAATTTTGATCACATCCTAGATAATTATCCTCAAAATTTGTGAATTTTAGCCTAACAGGCGATGAAGTTTGGACCCAATGTTGAATTCGAAGAAAAAAAAATACAAAAATTATCAACGTTGGTCAAAAGTTGCCGCTTTTGCCGCCAAAATTCACCTAATTTTGAGGTTTAAAATTTGGAATGCGGTCAAAATTGAACCATTTGTGTAACTAGGGTACCTAAAACATAGATTTTGAAAAGAGCGGGTTAAAATCTAGTTTCATGTAGAATATAAGGAACAAAGTGCCTTTAAATCAGATATTAGTTGGGCGACATTGTGGTTGGTGATATTGATGACATCGATCAACTACAATGTCACAAGTGTACAAAAAAACAAAAAAATATTTGAAAGAGAAAGAAGAAAGACACTTGTGACATTGTAGTTGATCAATGTCACCAACTGTCACCCAAATACTACCCCTTTAAGTCAATATATAAATAATAATTATTGGCTAATTTAATTAATACATTTGAGTTATAAAACAAAAATTATTTATATATTTTATTAAAATTTTGATGTGGCATCCACTGATCCACTTATATAAGTTTGTCATTCATATTAAAATTTGCTACACGACCCTTATTTTAATATAAATGTTAGGTATAATTTCAAAACATAAAAAATAACGAGGGCCAACATTCATATATTGTTAAAATAGGAACAAAAAAATGTAATTAAATTAATAAGTAAAATTCAATTGTATTTTTGCCCCTTTGTTTTTATAATTGTGCGATTTGGGGTGGAGAAGTTAGGAAGCTCAACTGGTTTAAAGTGAGGTATGAAGAAGTTGGAGGTACAGATTCAAACCCAAGCGAAGGAGAAGAATACCAACCTAACAACTAACCACTAGCTTAGACCATTTAAAAAAAATGACCAATTTAAAAAATGACCAATTTATAATAAACATAAAGGGTCAAACATAATTTTAAAAATAAAAAAAATCATGTATTAATTTTATTGAGCTTTATTGTTAATAATCAGCAGCTGACATGGTAAATGTTGGTGTACTTTTTGCACTAGTATATGGAGAATAGTGGTCTATATGGTTTTGATTATCGATTAATTATGTTTAAGAAGTCTAGCTTTATCACAAGTATTTGAGTGCATATACACAAAAATAAACATCATTTAATTAATTTTTTTTTGAAGGATCATTTAATTTTTTTTTTAAATATAAGTTATTTAATTCTTTTTCCTTTTCTCAAATTTATATGTCTAAATACTTATGACCAGTATTTTTTATGTTTAATTAACTTCAACAAAATCCCAATTACAAATTGAAGCGTGTGGGAAAGGGATCAAATTATTAACCCAATGTGGGGCTCTTAGTTATACATCCATGCTCATATATACATGAGATTAAGCTGGGCACGTGTACTTAGTGTTTAGTGTGACGCTAATAGTGGACATAATTAATTGCTCATATATGACATAGGACATCCTTTAGTCCATATAAAACCAAAAGGACAATTATGCGTCATCATTATCATAATTGTTGTTATGGCTATAGTACAAGATAAAGATAAATGATTGAACTAATTACTTAGACAAATTAGGAAACACCTCAATGATCCTTTGGTTAATTTTCTAGCTTGTTTTTCAGTTAATAAATCACATAGTAACTTTTTAATTGCTGGTTAAAAAATAGTACCCCTTAAATGATACCAGAATCATGACCAGGAGCAGGAGGTATTCAGATAAATTTACATAACGTGAACCACAATTTTATCATTCCTATCATATCAATGGTAACAAATTTCTAAGTTCATTGTTGGTGTGATAAATACTATACACACCTATTAAAAAGGAATCAAAAAATTCCTGATGCAAATTAATGTTAATATTGTTAAAATTTAATTCAGCTGGAAAGAAATGTACGTAGTTGGTGGCATTAGTAATACATAGTATTGGCTTGCAGAGGTGTGTATTTAATTATATAGTTGCAATATTTAATAGTGTTACAATGGTCACAATCTTTGTTAACACAAAAACATACATGGCGTGAAAGGAGTACAATGTACGTGGTTTGTTACAGAGAACAATACGCGCGGCAAAAATTATGAAACAAGTAACTGAGAGAGATGAAAAAGATAGAATGGGGGGAGCACTTACTTGTTTGAGGGTTTTATGGTTTCAATGCATAATGCAGCAGAACTTTTCTTTTTTGTGCTGTTCTTTTTTCTTTTTGTTTGTTGCTATGGGTACTGTTTCTGTCGTTTTCTAAATTCCACATACGTACCTTTGCAAAATGGTCATTGCTTGCCACTTCTTTTTTTGTGTGTAAAACGATTAGGAAATGCACGGCAGAGGATTCGGTGCCTTTGGCTTCTGTGTCTTTCGATGTCTTTAGTTTATTTTAGATGAAAGAGAAGGTTGGATGAATGATTAAAATAAATTAATTAGATGAGAGAGAATTACTGGTTTAGAGAAAGATAGGAACAAAAGTCATCAAAAGCACCGAAAGACATACTACTTTGTTTGTCCTCCTTAACTTAACTCAATTGGTAGAAAAATTGTATAATATATGCAAAGTTTAGAGTTTAAACTTCGGTAATAAAAAACCACTTTGTTTGTAGGGTTGTTAAAATTGGAGTAATTAGTGAAAAGATTAATATATATATATTTTAGAGAAGTAAAAATATTAATATGATTTGGTCTTCAATGACATTGGTTACATGTTTATAGCTTACTACTAGTATGTCACTTCATGCCACCAATATCCAGTGAATTGTTTTCTGACTAATATCTAGAGAATTGTTGAGATTTACACTTTACACTTACAGCGTGTCATTTCACCAATACCTAGTCAATTGTTAAATCAATTCAACATAATCAATTACCTAACCTTTTTGGTTTTTAATTTAATTTTGAGCTTTAAGTTGGTCTGTTAATTTTACAGCATTAATTCATGTTTACCATTTCTATCACAGCCCGAAATCCAACATGACAATATTAATGTTAACCATTTCTTAAAAAAAAAAATATTAATGTTAATCAGCTTCCATAGTGATTTTCCAATCGAATGTGATATTTTAATTCACACTTGATAGATTAAAGCATCTTTCCCTTAAATGTGAGATTCTCTATTTTTGTGATTCAACATTAGGAATCTCTCTCGCTTCTCTGTCAAGTCGAACAAGCTCTGATACAATTGTTGATGAAATGAGGGAGAGCCTAACCGGGTTGGATCATCACAATGAGTTAAGAGCAGCTACAAAGTGAGTTTGAACACAACATCTCCATCTAAAATTTTAAGTCATTGAGTTTATGAGTTCTCTCGTTTATATGTTGTTCAATCTCAAATCTTTTGTTCAATCCAAAACTTCAATTTACACTTGACACATCTAGGGGTGGGCATGGTTTGGTTCATGATGAAAACTGAACCGAACTGAACTGTTTGATAAATTCAAAATAACTGAATTGAACCGAACTGTTATTATTGGTACCATTGAAAAAAATATATAAAAAACCAAAAAAAAACACGAATTTTAGAAGGTAAAATCGAACCAAACTGTTCTGAACCGAACTGAACTGTTTGAAACCAAACTGAATTGTTTCAGTTAAGTTCCAAAACTGTTGTAGAAGTGACTCCAAATTGGAGTTTAGAGTGCAAAATTGAGGTTTGCTGGAAGACCAAAATCAACGCCCGATTTGTGGAGTTCGGGGTCCGGTTTTGGCTGCCTGTTGGAGGCTTCTGGTTCGTAAAAAATTGGTGTCAGAATGGAGGAATTCAGGGCCCAATTTTGCGTGACAGTATTTTTCAGAAACGTATTTTTTGGTCAAATTTGTTTCAATTTTATAAGGGTCACTTTTACTATAAATATAGACATTGTATCAGAGTAAACCTGGAGATAGAGGGGGCTGAAACAAGGGTTTAGAAAGGCAACAACAAAACTAGGGTTTGTATAGAGTTTGTTTCTTGGCAACAAACACTGGGGTTTGAGGGTTGATTCACCTTGGGAAACACTATTAGGATTGAGTTTCTTGGTCACGGAAAAAGATTGGGGCTTTGGGTAGAATTAGGCGGGAGACTTATTCTTGTAACCCATTAACATCTCTTTTGTAAAGTTACTAATCATTATAGTGAAACGGAGGGCTGCTCTCTCCCTCAGACTAGGTCAATTTAGACTGAACTGGGTAAACAGATTCTTTTGTGTTCTCTCTTTTCTTTCTCTTGTTTTTTTTCTACTTTTGGCTTGTGTTTATAATTGTTCCATACACTTTGTTTTGATTGCTTGATTATCACTTGCTCCACACATCAAGTTTGTTATTGGTGTGATTTTTCATCGAATTCACAACAATTGGCGCCCACCATGGGGCAAGGATCAGAGGATAATCAAGTACCATGGGTTCGAAGTGGGATATTGAGAATTTTACCGGAGATAACGATTTTGGGTTATGGAAGGTAAAGATGGAAGCGGTGTTAATACAACAAAAGTGTGAGAAAGCTTTGAAGGGTGAAGGTGTGTTACCGGTCACCATGTCACGAGCGGAGAAGACTGAGATCGTGGACAAGGCCAGGAGTGACGTTTTCTTGTGCCTCGGGAATAAAGTTTTGAGAGAAGTAGCGAAGGAAACAACCACGACATCGATGTGGTAGAAGTTCGAATATTTGTATATGACAAGGTTTTTGGCTCATTGGCAATTCCTAAAGCAACAACTTTACTCATTCAAGATGGTAGAGTCAAAGGCCATCATGGAGCAACTTGTGGAGTTCAACAAAATCCTTGATGATATGAAGAACATAGAGGTGCATCCTATGGATGCGGGTGCTCTGATGGTGTGGTGTTGTTTGGAGGATGAAGAAGGTGATGTGTCTCACCTTGAGAATGATGCCTAGTCGAGTGGTGGTCGTCTTGAGAGATGTTAAACACTCAACATCAGCTGGAGAGGCAGTGGTAAGAACACTCATGGTTTGGAGATGCGGAGGCAACAATACTCATGATCTACCTATTGAGGTGGAGTTTCAAGGTTGAAGACATAGTGGGATGTACGCATTTGCTAGTTTAAATAGAGTACGCTCAGCTTGAGGTGGAGTTGAACACACCGGTAGTGATACGACTATGGAGGACCTTGGGTGCTATGCTCTAGTGGTGAGCAAGGGATTTCTTCATGAAGAAGGAAGGCATTCCGGAGGTTGAAGAATGTATAGCACGGCTTGCGGGATTACCCTAAAAAAAGGCCAAGGGTGATTGGATGCAAGGTGATCATCAAGGAAGCGGGAGATGTCTTGTGTTGAAGATGTTATGGTGAATGCTTGTGGAACTACCTAAAATTCATAGTGTAGTTGGACTTCAAGGACCTTCGAGAAGGCAGAAGACATTCTGATGGCTGAAGGGGTTAAGGTGTGTACTTGTGGATTACCCTAAAAGCCAAGGGTGATTGGGCACAAGTAGATCTTCAAGGAAGCGGGAGATGTTCCGTATTGAAGAGGTTATGGTATAGTCTTGTAGAACTACCTGAAATTCCTAGTGTGGTTTGGATACAAGGATCTTCGAGAAGGCGGAAGACATCCAAATGGCTGAAGAGGTTAAAGTGTGCACTTGTGGAACTACCTAAAATTCCTAGCGTAGTTGGATGCAAGAATCTTCAAGAGACGGAAGGCATTCTGATCGTTGAAGAGGTTAGGTGTAAACTTGTGGAGCTACTTAGTGTAGTGGGAAGCAAGGGAAAGAGCGGCAAGGTGGTTGACGTTAAATTGGCATCGTCACTAATTTAGAGTCAATGTGGAGATTGTTGTAGAAGTGACTCAAAATTGGAGTTTGGAGTGCAAAATTGAAGTTTGGTGGAAGACCAAAATCAGCGCCCGATTTATGGAGTTTGGGGCCCGATTTTGGCTGCCTGTTGGAGGCTTCTGGTTCGTAAAAAACTGGCGTCTGAATGGAGGAATTCGGTGCCCGATTTTGCGTGACAGTATTTTTCAGAAACGTATTTTTTGGGTCAAATTTGTTACAATTTTATGAGGGTTACTTTTACTATAAATATAGGCATTGTTTCAGAGTAAACCTGGAGATAGAGGGGGGTGAAACAAGGGTTTAGAAAGACAACAATAGAACTAGGGTTTGTATAAAGTTTGTCTCTTGGCAACAAATACTAGGGTTTGAGGGTTGATTCACCTTGGGAAACACTATTAGGATTGAGTTTCTTGGTCACGGGGAGAGATTGGAGCTTTGGGTAGAATTAGACGGGAGACTTATTCTTGTAACCCATTGATATCTCTTTTGTAAAGTTACTCATCATTATAGTGAAATGGAGGGTTGCTCTCTCCCTCATACTAGGTCAATTTGGACCGAACTAGGTAAACAGATTCTTTTGTGTTCTCTCTTTTCTTTCTCTCGTTGTTTTCTACTTTTGACTTGTGTTTATAATTGTTTCATACACTTTGTTTTGGTTGCTTGATATTACTTGCTTCACACATCAACTTTGTTGTTGATGTGATTTTTCATCGAATTCACAACAAAAACTGTTAGTAATGATTCAGTTTTTGTTTTGTTTGATTCAGTCCAATTCAATAATTTAGTGCGATTTTTTTAATTTTTTATCCACCCCTAAACACATCACAGCAGTTTGTTCAACCGAAAATACTACTCATAAGTTAGGCAATCAATTGAATATTGATATTGGAAACATCCTTTTAAGATAGAAGGGATTAGACATAACTATAAAATTATCGAAAGATATGATGAGAATGATCAAACTCTACACATGAGATAAAATCTAGCAATCTTACAGCTAAACTAAAATGCGAATTTGTTCTTTACATTAAAAGTTAATATTTATTGTAAGTATGATACGCTCTAAAATTTATGTCAAGATCCGCCACTCACTACAATTCAATCTCATATATTTTTTTTGTTTTACTTTCAAGATTCAATTATATATAATATTATGGGTTCAAATATATCGTCTTTTTAATGCTAAAAAGATATTTTCTCATTCTCATAATAAGTGACCATTTCGTAAAAAATATTGTCCTAAAATAATCGACTCATTTCACTTTTCAATGCAATATTTATTTTTAATTATAACTCTAATTAATATTGTTTTCATCATTCTGAATCCAATATATTCCACTTTGATACATTTTTCTTAATATGTATAAAATGAACAAATAACTCACTTAATTTGAGACGGAAAAAGTAATAAATTAAACACAAACAATTAAAGTACAAGGAGGGCTAAGATAAAGGGTTACAAAGTTAACAAGAACAATACCATAACAATGATGTCTCAAAAACAAACAAATAGCAAAACTAAAAATCAAATTACAAATAAAGTCACTTCTAAACATATGAATGATTGAGTGTGCTATTGATAGAAATCATTAAGAAAAATATCTTTAGACTTAGAGTTTATTCATGACTATACAAAAAGTTTGACCATATTTAAAGGTGTATGAGTTAAAGATCTTGAATATCAAACACCACTTAGTTACCATGCTTCCAAATAGACCAAATGCATGACGGCCAAATCACATAAAACAAATCATTTACTCATTGAGAAACCAAACATATGAGTTGAGCTCCATGACAACAATTATTTGTCAACACACATGTAATTTCTAAATAAGATAAAACATTCATCCATAATCTTTTAAAGACATGACAATCAAAGAATAAGTGATAAACCGTTTTATTCAGATTACAACTAGCCACACAAGAGGGCAATGTTAAATTTTGCATCATTCTTTGTAATGAATTATCTTTGATGAAAAGACAGTTATATACTAAATAAATATATCACTTTTTGCTTTTTATTTTTAGTCCTTAGTATTTTGTCCTAGTCATCGACAAATTATTCATATTAAAACTGATTCTCATAATATTTATCGATATTCTAAAGAACTCATATCAACTATCGTATAATATTACAATGATCGGTTTTTATACTAATAAACTTTGCAAGAATTAAAACAAAATACCCAAAACCAAAAAATAAGAGTTGGCTTGAAGAAACAAAAAACAATAAAATATATTTTCAAAAGATTTTTTTTTGAAATTGCAAATTTTATACTCGACAAGTAATTGCAAGACGCAAAACACTCGCGGAAAAACAGAGAAATAAATAAAAAAAAGTGCCGCAAATATACGGAACACCCATAAAGTAAAGCTCCCAAAAATAACGATAATAATGATGCCGAAGTATACAAATGGACAGACCGAATGCATACCTCTGCCCAGTGGCGTTGCCAAGACCCTGGGTTAGGGGGTTCAAAATTTTGACCTTTCGAATTTTTATCTTTAATGTGTGTGTCGCTATCAAATCTCTAAATGTATCGAAATTGTAAATACAATCATAAATGTCTTTTTTTTCTTCTTCTAAGGATCATAAATGCCTTTTTTATTAGTAGTTTTGATTATCGAATAACTTTTTAGATATTCAATTTTATCCTAGAATATGTTTTTTCATTGTTCAGTTTAATCTATAAAATTGCTAAAATAAAGATGCATTAAGGATGTGTTTGCAATTTCGATAAAGTTAGGGAGTACGATAAGAGTGTCTCACATATTAGAGGCCAACATTGTTGTTTGCCTATTTAGAGACAATATAAAGTTAAATATTTAAAGATAAATGTTGTAAGATTATAAATGTTAATATATATGGGTCTTGTTAACAAGTGCCCTAAAGAGATTGTTTAAGGAACCTATAAAAAAAAATTCATCTTAAATATACAAGTCAAACACATATAATAGTCATAATTAGAAAATTTTCCATGTTAAAATTACTACTTTTAGATGCTTAAACAATACCCTAAGGACATTTGTTAGCATTTTCTATGATATATTTATAATTAATTAAGGATTACAAATAAGTTCAAGACGACCGTGTTCTTTTTACATTTTGTTGAAGAAAAAAAACTTCACAATGAAACACCAATTACCTATATTAAATAAAAAAATGTGCGTACACAACAAATTACCAACATTAAATAAAAATAAAATAGTCAGTCTATAAAAGCAATAAGGTATGATATGATTGTCATCTATAATAATGTCATCAGTGTTTAAAACCTAAAAAGTAGAGTGTGGAGAGAGTCTTAGGAGGTACAAGAATAATAATTCAAGATGTGCAAACCTATAAACAAATAATATTATTTAGTAGAAATTAAAAAAACGAGGGGATGCAGGTGGATCCCCTCACCCAAACGTGGCTCCGTCACTGCCTCAGCCTCAAAACCCCTAAATCAGTATCTTCGGTAAATATTTTCAAAAGATTAAAACAAAAAATGTTATGTTTGAAGAGAGAAAAACTCATTTAAACCTAAAATTAACTAGTAGTTTTAATTAACTATAGAAATGGTTTGTTTATTATCAATCAATAATGGTTGGGTTGATAAGAGTTGATTTATATCTTACAATAATATATATTCAATTCAACTATGAGGTCTTTTACGAGTGTTGGATAGTTAAATTAGTTTAAGTTAAAAGATTAAAAAATCAAATGTTTTAGATTTAAAACTCAGGAAAAAAAAACTAAACTAACAACTACAATATTTACTAATATTTGTCTATGAAAAATAAAATAAAAAACACCAAATCTTCCGGGAAATAATGAAGTTCCAATTATCTAAACTTTTTTTCTTAGAATAACTTTTCTAAAGATTTTATTAGCAAAACAAAAAGCTCTATTTATTAAAAAAATTATTCACATGAAATGAAATACTTATGAGTATTTTTTTTGTGGCTTTCGCACCGGTTTCCGACCCACCAAAGGTGGGCGACTGATCCGGCTTGTGCGTAGAGGCATGCGCACTGGTCAAACGTTGTTCTCTCTGGGAATCGAACCTGGTATTCCCCAGGTACGTCCTTGGAATGAGCTCCTTGCCACCGGAACCCAAAAAACTTGGTTATACTTATGAGTATTTTTACTAGTCAAAAAAGAAGAAGAGCAATTTTTCTTTAGATTTATTAAATAAATTCACATGAAATAGTTATGAGTATTTTTTTTTACCCGTAGTCAAAAAAGAAGAGCAATTTATCTTTAAGAAACCTGGCATCATACACGTCCTTTCCTACACGGGGTCAACGCTTTTATGGTTCCCTGTTATACTACTGCATGCTCATATCCATACGTAACAATAATCTTCATCCAACCGCTGGGGATATCCAACGTCAACAACAATCGCATCGAGCATAAAATAATGATACGAAAACCCCACGTTTCATGCTACCAATACCCTTTCGTACAATGTCTACCGTATAAAAAACACACTTATTTAATTGGTTTCGATTAATCTTTTCTTACAAAAATTACTGCTTTGAAAAGGAAAAAAAAACAAAGAGAAAGACCAGAAAAAAGACAAGTTAAACAGGAGAAGATGGTCGAGTCGATGATAAATGTAATCGAAAGAGGAGTTACACGCCATCTTCAAGAGATTGGATCACCCTCCAATCATGCTCTGTATTTGATTAACCGGTTCACGTAACTATCACCTTTCCTCAGCGGCGAAACTAACATAAATTTTATGCAAAGGCTAAATTTAAAGAAAAAATAAAATATTTTTAAAATCAACATATTAAATTTAAAGAAAAAATTAATTTTAGTCCAATAAATTATAACTTTTTAAGTTTCGTCACTACAAAAAAATTATTCAATCTTTTCCTAAACAATGGGTGTTTTTGGTCATTTAATCTTGATAAGAGCAAATTAAGGACTAAAATTAAAAAAACTATAAGGAATTTAACTTAAAAATCGAGAGCGTTCTATAGACTAAAACCAAATTTAACCTAAACTTAACTAATATGTTAAAAAACACTATAATTTTGACTTACATGAAATGTAAATTAAAGCAATAACAAAGAAAATAAAAATTGACAATAACTATTTAAAAAAGTTGGGCACAACACGTTTTAAAAAGTTAATTTTATTTATAATTGATTGTATACAAAATAGACCATTAATGTATTTTTCAATGTAAACAAATAAGTTATTTGCAAAAAAAACTCATTATATGTTTAATGTAAATTCATGGATATTTATAAAAAAAAATACCCATAATTTATTTAAACTGCATGTAACAGACACGAGTACGAGTACTTAAATACTATGGAGATATGATTACTTGTATTGAAGTTGCCATTTACGAGAGACTACATGAAAATGGATTATCCGTTATAACTTTGAATTGCATGACAAGAATACAATTCTAGGTTGTTCGATCTAACTCCACAAATAAGTTTGTTTGATCATGTGAAATTGTCTATGTAATCTGAACTGTCAAATGTCAAATCAATGACAAATATTACTTAATGTGTAAAGTTGTACAAATATGTGATAGCAAGAAATTCAAGAATCAGGGTTCATATCTAACACGTAAATCGGTACTCAATCCAATGACTAACTACCCAGGTGGACCAATCTCACTGTCCAGTAACGAAGGCTCGACTTTAAGCAAGGGCAAACCCTATATGGATCGATCCATCACAAAAATTGTGAACACCTAAAAGATTTAAATCTAAAACCTTAAAAGAGACACACTTTAAAATCGCAAACCTACGTCATCATATCAATACTTGGAGGTTGAGACATATACTATAGTACCTTAGATAACACTTGTGTGACATTGCGGTTGGTGACATTGGCCAACCACAATGTCACAAGTGTACAAAAAACAAAAAAAAAACTTGTGAAAAAGACAGACGAAAGACACTTGTGACATTGCGAATAATTTGAATAAAGTAAATAAAATAATTTAGAATAAAGTAAATAAAATAATTTAGATTAAAGTAAATAAAATAATTTGAATATAGTAAATAAATTAAAAAAAGTAGTCACTATACATCACTTAACTCAGCGTGAATTATGCGTATTGAATAAATTCGTATAAAGTTACGTATTAAAAAAAATTGAAAAAAGGCCTAATTAAACTCAGCGTGAATTCGAATTAAGTTGTGATGATTCTAGTAAAAAGAAGGATTCGAAGGTGCGTGTGTACAATTAGTCGAGGTTGAGGAGGAGCGGGAGGACATGCTATTTTAGATGAGAAATGAGGAAATGAGATGTTTTGCCTTGTTTAAGACAACACGTAGCGTGAGTTAACTAATGATGCACTAGTTAACTCATGCAGCGTTAGTTAAGTAACACAAAGTTTAACACTTGTGTTACTTAACTAACGCAAGAGTATTTTCAGAATGGTTGCAGGGCGCGAGTGTAACCGTGGGAAGAGCAGAAATCATTTGTCTTTGGGCCGTAAACGCTCCATCTCCTTCCCTAGGCGGTAAACAGCCTGTTTCTGATTTCAATTAATCAAATCAAATCAAAATTGTAATAACATTATTAAACAACCATAGGTGATTTTTTATTTTTTTGTTGTTGAGAGTAAAGGTAGAAAAGAAAAGGACAAGCGTGATAAAACCCTTTGTTTTCATTACTCACTCCATTCATCATCTTCAATCTCACTCCCCTAACAAAAAACAAAAACTCCAGTGAGAGAAAAAAACAAACACAAACGTTTGCAGAGTTGAAAATGTCTCTCCTTTCTCTCCCTTTCTCACAATGAAACAACCTTTTCTCTTCATCTTCTCCATAGAAGATGTCTCAACCTCAATCTCCTTCCTTTCTCTGTGAAGAACAAACCACCTTCGAAGATGAATCCCTCACCGATTCCGAAACCATTACCAACGACCCATCTCCTACAAAGCTTCAATCTTTATCGATTTTGTTCAACAATGATATGTTTTGGGAAGACGATGAAGTTCTTTCGTTAATCATGAAAGAGAAAGAAACCCATTTGATTAATGATGATTTTGTTATTGATGGATCTTTGAATGAGTCTCGTGTTGAAGGTGTGAATTGGGTTTCTAGAGTTTGTGCTCATTATGGGTTTTCTACTTTGACCACTGTTCTTGCTGTCAACTACTTTGATAGATTCGTTACTAGTTTGAAGTTTCAAAAGGATAAGCCTTGGATGACTCAGCTTACTGCTGTTGCTTGTTTGTCTCTTGCTGCTAAAATGGAAGAAACCCATGTGCCACTTCTTTTGGATTTTCAAGTATGTTAATCAAGTAGGCTATGTGTTTGTTGAAATGCCATAAAGTTTTGTTTTTTGATGTTTTAATGTTGATGGGTTTGTTTTTTTTATTTAATTTTTATGTTTTTTTTTGTGTTATTTTTTTTGTTAGGTTGAGGAATCTAGATTTGTGTTTGAAGCTAAAACTATACAAAGAATGGAGCTTTTGGTGTTATCTACATTGAAATGGAGGATGCTTCCAGTGACACCAATTTCATTCTTTGAACACATTGTTAGAAGACTTGGTTTGAAGAGCCGTTTGCATTGGGAGTTTATGTGGCGTTGTGAGAAGGTTCTTCTTCATGTCATTGTTGGTAAGTGATAATAAGATTTGATTATTGATGCTAATAAATATGATACTGTACTGGATTTTATTATTAAACTGAATCAGAGACATGCCATTAAGACTAATGGTACTTATGTTTATTCAATGTCACTGTTGTTGTCAGATTCAAGGGTTATGATGAGTTATCTTCCTTCTACATTGGCTGCTGCTACAATGATCCATGTAATTAAAGAGATTGAACCATTTAATGCAACTGAGTACATTGAACAACTCTTGGGTTTACTAAAGATTAGTGAGGTTTGTGCATTTAATTTAACTGTTTTTGTTCCTCTACATTGCCAATAATTGTTGAATTTTCCAAATCTGATGTTGGTTTGATGAATATAAGTGAAATGAAAAGTTTGGTGATGATTTGATTTTACAGGAACAAGTTAATCAGTGCTACAAACTTATGCTGAAGTTATTAGTTTGCGATGATGGCATTTACAGTCTTCACCAGAAACGTAAGCGCGTATCTGAACCAAGTAGTCCGGGTGGTGTCATTGATGCATCTTTCAGTTGTGATAGCTCAAATGATTCATGGACTGCAGCATCGTCGGTTTCGCTTTCACTGCAGCCGATGTTCAAGAGGAGCAGAGCTCAAGACCAGCAGATGCGATTGCCTTCGGTTAATCGCGTGTCTATTGATGTTCTTCATAGCCCTCGTTAATTAATGATGATAATGATGAACAATGTTAGTATTTTTACTTCAAATGTGGTAGCTCTCTTTCACATAATTCTGGTGGCTGTTATGTTATGGAAATTGAAATCCAATTACATTATGTTCTAGTTATTATATACATTTCTAGCCAAACATTTGAAGATGAATGGAATGAGGCAGAGGCTGAGATTCCTTCATCCACTTTGTTGTTTAAGGTGGTGCAGGGATCTGATATTGAGTAGAAAGATGAGTTGTGAACTTGTAATTCTACCCGTGAGTTATCTATCAGCTGCAACTTTTACTCATCTTACTCATCTTACTCATCTTACACATTTTTGTCAATAAGCACACCTGAGATTATTTTTGCTTATCAGTTATCAGATATGCCAATCTCTCTGCTGTTCATTTTTTTGGAATAAGATATCTCTGCTGTTCATGAAGTGTAGGATCTGCATATGAAATTTGTTAGGTGCTAACTAATCTTCAATGATAGGTCAAATGTCTTTAGTAATAACTTAAGATAAAGTAATGAAACTCTTCTACAATGTCAAACCAAACCCAATAAGAAAATATGTTGTCCTTCTAGGTCTTGGAAGTACTTGTAGTTTCTTCTAGCACTGCATCTTCTGATTAATTAGAGTTGCATTAGATAAAATTTCAATCTTTCTTTTACTTCTCTAAATCCTATACCTTATGGAGGGAGGGATGCAAATTCCCCAATGTAACTGCATAGTGTAGTTATTGATTTCGACCGTACAATTGAAATTCATGTTTGAGGTTCGTTAGAACAGATTTTATGAATCTGTGATTTAAGCTATTGATCTTGAATTTTACCGGCTAAGATTGTCAACTGGAAAATGCTATTTGTAGCGAAATAGTTTTCACGATTACATCACGACAGAGAAATGGTAACTGTAGTGCTCCTCTATATTTTTACTTCCTCCACCCATGTTTTCCGTTTAATAGAAGATCAATGCTCATAGTTGATTTGCGATTGATTCATGATAATAGTTTTTGCTTAAAATAGCACTGCTCTTATCGAACGCTTGTAAATGTGTGATCCTATATCGTAGGGAATCTGGTTATCTTATGGAGTGTGGGTGGTATGAGCAGAGTCTCACATGGATATGGAACCCAATCTTTTACCATTTTTACAGATAATACCTATTCCAATTAGTTTTGTCTGATCTACATATGAGCCATTTCCTTTGCTATTGAATTAGATATTAATTTCTTAGCTACACACAAGGATTGATGAGCTTTGATTATTAACCTCATAAGTTCTTGTATGTTACTTCAAATGCAATTTTGGCGTCAAAGTTGTTCACTTCTGCATTCTTGGTCCTATATTCATCCCTTGCACTCATTAACTTTTATAGGAAAAATAATTGAAGTTAGAAGTGTGTATTCAATAAATTTTAGAATCTTATGGTCAAATGACTCAATTTTGCAGTTTGACATTAAAGATGACATTGGACTTTATAAAATTTCATTGTCAGTGGGTACAAATAAAAAACTATATATGATTAAAAAAAATACCAAGCTACTATCAGTGCTATCTTAGGAAACTTGAGCTAAAATAAATTTGTCAAAATAGAAAATGCATTTAGCACAAGATGTAGATGGAAAATAATGCATTAAGTTGAGTTTTCAACCAGCTGTGATCTGGTACTTGACTCTTCATTTTTAGAAGAAAATGAATTATCTTTGAAGTCCAAATCTTAATGATTCTTGTTTGAATATCATGTTAGGAAAGTGATAATTGAGAGCTATGTTGACAACATAGATTGCCATTAAGAATGAAAGAAAATGGGTTTTTCTAGACTCAATAAAACACCATCCAATACCCAAAAATGATCAAAAGGTAAAGACAGGTCACCAGTAGTGTAGACAAATTTTTGTTCTGAAAATGACTGCCCATAATTGGGTAAACCTTTGATTTGAGGATGTTACTTTGTTCCCACTTCACACTGTGGTCCTGTCTTTTTTTTTTTTTTTTGTTTTTTTTTTCACTTT
>Ga0228711_1004880_pt1 | contig 20487 bp, 9 predicted proteins | sample MedpolnodulmetaG_2_FD_177996 | JGI IMG/M metagenome (GOLD analysis project Ga0228711, IMG submission 177996) | Root nodule microbial communities from Medicago polymorpha collected in Santa Monica, California, United States - brown nodules | ecosystem: Host-associated > Plants > Roots > Nodule... | reverse complement strand
CATATATATTAAATAAAAAAAAAAAAAAAAAATATATATATATATATATATATATATATATATATATATATATATATATATATATATATATATTTGAATAATTAAATATTAGTTATAAGTGATCAATTTGGCGGGTGGAGGGTTTGCATAAACTTTGGATTTAAGGAGTTAAATTACATTGAATTAAACAAGGATGTTCTTGAAAGTTTGAAAGACGGTAATTTGTTTATCACATTAAGATGATGTAATATGTCTAACACGATTATCTGATGAATATTTATCCTCCTTTCACGTGATGCCACACTTTTTTTTATAATACTTTTCTCTTTGCAAACCAAGCCACACACATTCACTTTTCTTTTCTTTTTCACTTTGGACCATCACATCCCATATACATCTATATAGACCATTATAAAGAGGCAACAAAAAACTTACTACCAGTTAATTATGAATACGATGAAAACACAAGAAAGGAGGTTTTGAATTATGTTGATCATTTTAAGCTTTTGCCTTTTAATAATGTTATGAAAGCTCTTTTATTCAAATATTTCTCAACAGGTTTTTCGAATACATATTGTTCTTTATCAAATGGTTTAACTATATTGAAAAACAAACTAGTTATAGTTAAGCCATAAAGATAGGAAAACAAACAACACGAATTTTTCATACAATTTCACATTCTTACTGAACGATACTTCTAGTCCCATCCGAAGAGAGATTTTGCTTCAATACCCTTGAGGGCTTAATCCACTGTAATTCACCAATTACAATCATCATAGTTTGTTATTCTTGCCTACCATATACTAGATTTTCTGCAAGGTGTTCAATTCCTAAGTTATTTTCTCCAAAGAACGATTAAATGCTTCATTTTGTCCATCTACTATAGGATGGTATGCAATGCTCATTCTCAACTTTGTACCGAACAATTTGAACAGTTTGCGCCAAATACTAATGAAAATAAAATCCATGTTAGAGACTAATCTTCTAGGTAGATGCTGGTTTATTGGCAAATGTACCAAAAATACCATCTAGTATGAAAAATTCGTCTCCACGTAGATTGTTTCAATCTCTACTTAGAAAATATCTTTTTTGATCAAAGCAGAAAAAATGAATATAAACTTCAGGAAAGGCCTGAACGTATTTACTAGGTTAATCTCAGGAAAATCCTAGCACTCCTGAATCTAAGAGGGTATTTCTTGTAGCTGAAGTTAACTTCTGAGATTAACCTATGTATCAAACTTTGTGTACTTGTCAAAAAAGTACGGTAAGGAAAACTAGGGTTTTCTCTCTATTCTAGGGTTTGTAAATGATGATCAAATGTTTTTGAATGTTCCAAAGGGCTCTATTCTAGGGTTTGCTTGTCTTTTAGCTTAGCGAGCAAGTAACAGGGGTAAATTAGTATTTTGGGCGGTTCCCGGAAGTAGTTAAGGGTGGCGCCCTACTGAAGACGCGCCCTGGGCTTCCACGATCCTTATGGAGGACGTTGGGTCCTTTGGTGCGGTCTAGGGGTCCTTCTGAAGGTCTCTGAGGAACCCAGGAATATTATGACGATCCACTTTGCATGTGATCTTTGGAGAAGCGCCTCTTGTTTCTTTCAATCCAAATTAGCCAAACTATATGCAACTTAACAAAAATCATTATTTGTCTGACCTGAGAACTCAGAAACATTTTGACAGATAAAGAGGAGATTGTTGCAGGAAGAGAGACCCAATGGTTGTTGGATACCTTTAGTCAGCCAAATCCAAATCAAATTAGTAACAGGACAATGAAGAAAGATATGCTCAGAACTTTCAGCATGTTTAATTTCTAGCATAAACAACAAACTGAGACAACTATACAACCCCTCTTTCTTAATTGATCATCATGTCAATGTCTTTACTTAGAACCCTCTTCTTTTATGATTAGAACTCTCTAATGTATTATCTAAGTTCGTAATCATCAAAGATTTTATAAACGTTAATTTCTAAAATCACAATCGAATAATATAACATGTCTAAAGATTTTTGAGTTAATTATATTTAAGGTCCCTACAAATAAGCGAGCTTTCAACATTGATCCCTATTTAAATTTTATTAAATTTTTCATCCCCAACGTTTTTTTCCGTTCGTAAGTTTGATCGTTGCCGTCAAACTGTGCTGACTAGGCTAACAGAATGCTGACCCAGACATGCCACATGGACATTTCAAGTGACATGGCTGCCACGTGGTAAATGGCATCATATGTTTTTGGTCCCTATAAAATTGAGATATTTTAAGTTTAATCCTTACTTAATTTTAATAGTGTTTTTAGTCCATATAAAAAAATTATGCACTCAGTTTTAGTCCCTACTAAATCTAAATTTGTTTAATTATGCTTAAACTTTTAATATTTTGAACAAATTTTGTTACAAATGTTAAGAACATTAAGAAAAGTTCATCTGCAAAAAAATTATCTCAAAATTTTATTTGTGCGTGCAGATTTTTGTTACTTTTATTTTGAACTTTTGTCTTTTAAAAAAATTCATATTTTTTATTTCATTTTAAAAAATTCTAAATTTTAGTAAACGAACATTTTGTAATGTTCTAAACTTGTATAAAAAAAATCGTTGGAAAATTTAAGAGTTTAAGGATAGTTACAAATTTTCCTAATTTTTGTCAAAGCCTATCACTCTCCTTCATTCCTTTTTATTCTTCCAGGTATAAAATATTTCACCCTACAAATATTTCTGGTCATTCCTTGAATTTGCCGGAAAAAAACAGATTTGTGTTACTGTTTCTCTTTGTTACTACTTCGTTCTCTTCAATCTTCTTCGCTCCCACTCTTTGTTTCCCAATCCAAACCTTGAAAATCGATTGGTTCCGCTTCTCTCTCGAAAAGGTTGTTGCTGAATTTTTCAATGGTGAAGATTGTTGAGTTTTTGTGTGTTGAAGTTGACGTATGATTAAGTTGTTCAAATTGATGTCTTAGATGAATTTGCAAGCGAAGGTTAGAAGAGCGTCGCCGGCGTGAACGAACGAGGTAGTGAAAAGAGTATATTAGCTACTCATGATATTAAGACAAGATATTAAACCCGAAGAAATTTCGACATCGTCGATGTCACCCCGTATTGCTTTCCCTTCTGCCTTCTCCGCTAAATCTCTCTATTTCATGTGCTTGTTGTTCTTCACTTTTGTGTCCCAGGTTTTCTTTTCTTTTATACTAGAAATACACTATCCTCCGCTAAATTATTGTGATATTACACTACCACCTCCTCTTGTTTAAAAACACACACCTCTCTCCCTTCATAGATAATAATGTAATATAATTAATTCTTTTTAAAAATTCTAATTAAATTTTCATCAAAATCATTTAGAAAATATTTTTATTACATTAATACCCTTTTACCTATTAATAAATTACAATCCCCTGTGATCTATAAATAATCCATTTATATTTGGCATTTGTATTTGTCCAATATGAGGCTGTTGTTGATTGTGTCATTTATCGCTTCAAATTACTTGAATCATAATGACACTAAAATATATATGTAAACTAGTATGAATTAATAAGATGGAATAACCCAATGATTGGCATATACTTGTGGGTTATACCTTGGATATCCAAAAACAGTTGTTTTCTTTGGCACATTTTTGAAATATGCTCATTAATTGGTTTATTCCTCATAGCCAATGGTCACAACTCAGTAAGCTTTTTTGGTCCATCCTCCCAATTCTTGCACTTTAAAGAAGTGGAAAACAGAAGCTGTGAATAAAATCAGAGTATTTTTTTTATCATATCTAAAGAGAGAATCAATATTGCTTTGAAAGAATAACTTCATTCTTGTAAAACAGTTGAAACATAGCACACTAAGGCTATGTTTGGATTGATGGAATGTGATGGTGTGGAATGGAATGGAGTGGGATGGAGTCATATCCGACTGTTTGGATTTGTAAAATTTTAATGGAGTGGAATGGAACATAATGGAATCCATTCCATCCTTTACCACCACTTCTTCTTATTTTACATTCCATCCAATTTGGGAGGTAAGCAATGGAATAGACTTTTTTAATTAAATAATTACAATTTCATCCCTATTTTTTATTTCATCAATTTCCACTATGTTCCATTCCGTTCCGCTCCATTATATTCCATCAATCCAAACAGAGCCTAAATGAGGCGACGCAAACAGTGAGGTGGAAATTTGATTCTTCCAATTTCAAACAAAGACACAAAAGAGAAGAAAATCTTGCTTAGTGTGCTTAAAGTGTTAGAACTTTTTTTATTACAACATCGGTATCAAATTTTGATTCATTGTGTCTCCTGTACTTTCTTAAGAAGGAATCTTAATGGGAAAACAAATTCAAGACTATATATGATATTTAGCTCCTTCGAGCATATGCCATTGTTCTGAAAAAAGGGCAAGTAGTAGCATTCAAGAGAAGTATATCCAAAGCATAAAACCCTCGAGAATTAGCCTATATAACTTGTTAGGAGTGTCATTTGATACTTGACAAACTAGACACATTAGAGAGAACAAGAGTGGGATATGGAGTGCTATATTTTAGTAAGCAAATCAGTCATAGGGCATGTCTCTATTGGCAGGTGATATTTCATTTGACTTAGAGGCTCTATAAATTCACTTGCCAAAGGAGAGCTGCCCTGTGAGTGTTTAGCTTAAACATTTGTCACATTTTTCCTTGTCATGCATTGGAACAGTTTAAAAAGGTAATTTAGACTTGTCTAGTCATTTATCAAGTTGTAACCCCCGTAGTACGGTTTAGAGCTATTGGTTTAATCTAAATTGTATTCCTATCTATGTAGTTTTGAAAGAGCATGATAAGATTGTGTTCTTTATTTGGTCAATAGTTCAAACCCGATTGACTCATGGTTGGAATGTTTTATACTTTCCCTGGTTAAATGTTACCTCTTCCAAATGTGTGTTTTGTAGAAATATAATATATACCCTTCCACACGTAAGGTGAGTGCCACGCCTATTGAGAGAAATTACCTTGATTTTCAAACGGAATGAAGCAATCCTGTACACCTTAAAAGTCTCAAATTGCTTAAGAATTGAAGTCAATGGTAGTTTATATATAACATCCACACTCCTTAACTCAACGAGACACCTTTCATGAAGGACAAAACCATGAAAGATTTACACTCAAAGCAGAAAAATATTTCAGAATGTGGTGTGGCATACTTGTGGTTGGAACGGAACACATAATCCAACATTTACCATTCGGTCAACAAGGTGAGTTGTCCAAACCTATCGAATGAAATTACTTCAATTTTCAAAGTAAAAGAAGCAATTCAAACATAGAATCTTAGAACTGAAGCAGCAAAAATAAAATAAAATAAAAAGATTGTTCACAAACTTTTCAACAACACTAGGTTAATTAATCTATCTAAATCTAGACAACTAACAGACAAAAGCCACGGGGTAATGTCCCTTCAAAACAAAGCTAGGCCCTTCCCAATGACCAAATTTGATGCTCATGCAGCAAAGTAATCTTCAGGGACATAAAATTTCAAACCATTTGCCTGCAACCATTGAAAATAAATAAACAAATTAGACATAAACCTGCAAAGATAAAATGAAAATTAACATATTAATGACATCAAAGGCCAGATATTATTCAGAAGTATAATTGCCGCTTAAGACAATAAGGAAATTGCTCTATGCACCCCGTGGATTGCTCAACGGACCTCTAAAATAAGCTTGATCGGGAGTTACAATATGAGAGTTACGATCCAATAGGGGATTTTGAGCAAACTGAGAGGCCCACAGAGCAATCACCAGACAATAATATCCACAATTGGATGAAATATACACCCATGAACTTAAATAGATGGAGAGAGATGGATAGAGACAAATGCGCTTGACTCAAAAAGAGAGAGAATTGTGCTCAAACTAATGCATTATTCATAATGTTATCAAATGCAGACCATGGTGGAAACAACCTGCCATTTTATGCCATAGTGGAACCATCCTTCAAAAACTGGCCATGATGGCTGTAAAAAATTCCACACACGAAATCCGCCATAGCCGATATTTGACAATGTTATTCATTTAAGAATGATTTAAGACTTACTGATGGGAACCAACTATTTCTTAAATGGTGCTCAAATCATAAGTTATTTCTTGGTCCTAAAATATTTTAACTACCTCTGCAAATTTAATATCAGCATCACTATGATCTGATTCTCTCCCAGCTGCATCACCGACATAAAAGGATCTACAACACAGAAAATGCATGTTTTAACATTTTAAACCCTTTGTGAATAAAATATCATGTTATTCTATATAAATTAGTTTAAATAAATTTAAGAAAAGAATCCAAAATATAGCATCAATTGAGCTATCAAGTAGAAAAACTAACTGATCCATATCGATGGTAATGCCGGAGTTGAAGTGTTTCTCCATAAGTTGCCACATCCCTGGTTTTGGTTTCCGAAAAGGATCATCTTCCTCTGTTCCAGCTTTGCCAGACTTACCCTTTTTTCCAGCTTTGCCTGACTTACCTGTCCCACAAGCTATAAAAACCTGTATGGATAAAAATTGGATACTCAGATCAGGTTCAAATACAGTTGTTACAATGAATGGCGACAACAAAAGTTGTTGAAATTAAGGCGGCTTTCCAGCATACTGGTACGAAGTTGACAGCTATGTTAAACCTAATCTATTTTAAGTGGTAACTGAAAAATAAGAACACAACTTTAAGATCAGAAACCTAATAGCTTTCAAATTTCCAAATAACCAAAAGAATTTGGACAAAATTGCTCCTGTGACCTTTAAGTTATTTTACTGTGCCAGATTGGTCCTTTATGTTTCTTTTTCCCATGTTGGTATTTTAGTTTCATGATGTTAACATCGCTGATCATTGAGTTTTCATTTAGGTTTGTTAAAAAAAACTTACATTGACCGGTACGATGTTGACTTGTCGATTAAGATACTTAGATGGAATGTGCAACTATGCATTCAATAAAAAAATAAAATCATATTTTTAATTAATTATATATTAAAAAAAACCAGATTGATGATTCGGCTTCTTCAAACCAGTAGTCCAGACTCTTCAAACTCAGAATGTGTAGTGGTAGAAAAATATATCTTTCTTCAAACATGATTTTATTTCAGCCATGTAATAGCATGAAGGAATGAAGCGGTTCTGAGAAGAGAACGCCATTGTTAAGTGGGAATCCTAAATCCAGGCAACAACAGAATTTCACCTCCTTGGAGAAAGTTGTATAAAATTTAGTTGGTCGATTATTCATTATCCTTCTTTTTCTCAGGTTGAATTTCACCTCTCTAGGGAAAGCTGATAACGAAAGTTCTCAACACTTGAAAGCTTTAGCTACTGATAGGTTGTGATCCAAATCTCTTTTCTAGTTTTTTATTTTTTTCCTTCAGTTTGCAATAATGATGACTCTGCAAATGAATGCCGAGTTAGAAGAGCCAGGAGCCATGCATTTTTACTTATTTTGTAGCATGAAAAGTGGTTAAATATTTTCAATTATGGGTTTGAAGAAACCCCTAATTATGGTTTAAAGAAATCCCAAATTATAGGTTTGAAGAATCCTAATCAATTTGTATTCATTTTTTTGTTCAATAAAAAATTAGTGAAAAATTATGGCTTTTATATGGAATGCCTTGTTAGACTTTCTCGTAAGCACTGCAATAGACAGCATCTTCATAGCGGCCACATAAGCTTTTATTTTAATGGACCAAAACGGAAACTCAAGAAAAGGTCAAGGACATTAACATCATGAATCGTAGGACCCATAAAAGGCTTATATGTTACAATAAAATAACTTAAACCTAGAATTTAAGATAAGTTTCGTAGGTGGAACTATACTATACTGCAAAAAGATGGTCCAGAAGCACGATAAAAGGTAACCAAGACAGGCGAAATATCATTGCATTCATAGTTTAATAGTTGAAAACAACATAAGCTACATTTGTATTACCAACAAACTCACCTGAATTGGGACCTTCACTTCCTCAATAAACTGATTTAGACGTCCAATTTTTGAGTCCACGGCTTTCTGTCTGCTGTTCTTCCAACGATCAATATTGGATTCGTTGGTGAAAATTACCTATAGTAGACAACAACAACCACAGTAGATAGCATACTACATCGTAAGTTTCATACTAGAAGCACCACTGTGCTAAATATGAAAGAGTATTAATTAAGTTTATATAAGGGGCAGAGGCCAAATGGGCCAGTCAACCTAGTGCAGAATTATGTTGTAATTGAATAAAACGAATAGGAGAAGGAATCGGAGGGTATTCGGTTGTTTTGACGTTTCTATGGGTGGTTGGGAGAGAAGGCAGGCTCTCTAACTCCTGTATTATGTGTAGCTTCTGTACCTTCCATTATTAATTACTCATTCTATTTTTGTATTCTGTCCTAGTGAAACAATGTTTTCTGGTTATTTTAATCAGTTAACCTGTAATTAACTCAGTAATTTCTATACACATAGATACCAGTTCTAACATAAATTTCTATAATCAGCCTAAATTGAATAATAAGCTTTATTTTACAGATAAAAGGGACACACCAGCTTGTAGCCATTGTTGTATAAGCTTTGCAGTTTATCAGGAATTGAGGGATACATGATAGACCAAGCATCTGGACCTACTCTGAAAGAAAAAGATAATTTTATCAAAAATCAGAAACTTTCGGCTGGATAATAATAACAATAATAATAATAATAATAATAATAATTCTTTCGAAAAAAAATAATAATAATAATAATAACAAATCAAAAGGGTGATATCAATAAAATACATCCATTCTAAAAATTTGTTTGTGCTAGCACCACGTAATCTTACCAGAAACCTTTAACACTTTCCATTTACACCCAAACCAATAGAATTAATGATCACGAAATTATGACTTCAAATGTAGACATACCTATTCACAGCAGTTTTTGCAAGACAGCCATCAAAATCAAATGCAGCAATTTTACTTGAATCTTCCAAGCCATCATCCTGCAAATTATCAAAGCATAAACAAGGGGGAACATGTAAACCATACATAAAAGTATGCAAATTTTATACGGTCCTCCATTTTATTTGAACAGTTTACACCCTTTCAGTACAACCATACTGAAAGTGCACACACACCAAGGCTACTACTCTCAAATTCTCACCCGTTCAAGAAAAATGACTGTCTGGAACGCCTTCCATTTAGGCAAAAGGGTAGCATCCTGGATCAATAAATAATAAATAATTTCATAGAAAGTGGAGTAAAATAAGTAAGGATTGGTCAGTACATCGAAGCTGTCAAGTAATCGATAAAGTAAAAAAGAAAAGAAAAAAAGACTTGCCTTGTATGTGCTCTTTACATCAGAAACTGAAAAGATGATATTAATCCCAGCTTTGACATCAGAGGTGGATAACTGCAAGCAATAAATATGAATAACAAAACAAATTAGGTTTTAGGGATAAAAATAATTACCAGTACGCCATTTGAAGGAGAAAACAAAAAATGGAAAATAACATAAACCAACAATACACGGATTCTGGTTTAACTGTACACATCTTTTCCAGATGGATTCGACTCATTTTAGTCTCTGACTGAAAGTCGCAGACATTGAAACGTTAGTCCCTAAATGTAACAAAACTAAAAAATCTTTCAAATTGAGTTACGTCCGTCAAGTTAGTCGCTACCGTCGGTCAAGTTACTTGACATCGTTGGTAGGGATGACATGGCATGTTAATTACTAATGAATTATATTGGCACCCACGTCACTGTCACCCTCCCCCTCTTCCTGTCTTACCGTGTTGGGTACTGCTATGCTGAGTGTTGGCGTGACCGCTTTGGCTATCTCCCTCGTATCTGCTTATCTTCATTATTCATTCTGACATTTCTCTCTAACATACACATCGTCGTCTCAAAACATCTATTGCTCTAATTCCATAGCTTATGACTCTGACATCCAAAGAATCTATTTTTATCTGCTTCATGCTTTACATTTCCTAGAATCACTAAGACCCACCCCTACCCCCAATGACAACTTTTGTTTACTGTGTTTTCTTCTTTCAAATTCCATGTTTTTCTGAGAACGAAAAATAGGCTATTTGCTGGTGTGAGGGTTTTTGTGAGATTTAAGCAATGATCGTTACTTTACTTTCTAAATATTTGCCCAACTTTAATAGAGCATGACATCAGATTTAGGAATGCAAAATGGGAACTGGTTTGGATTGCAATGATGGGAATTATGTATTGTATTGTCCTAGGTATTTTGATGACTCGGCGAAATGTTGAACCGCTAAGTTGAATTAGTATTACTATGATATCCACAAGTTACAGTACCAGAGGAAGGAGGGAGATAAAGGAAAGTGAACACTGGTTTTAGATAACATATTTCTGAGAGTCTACATGACACTGAACATGCTACATAAGAACTTCAAACGAAATTAGGTGGGATAATCAACATGGGACTAGAGAAATGTTTACTCTCAAATCATTGTTTCCAATCTTTGTAAGATCTTCACACTGGAGATCTGGGCTAAAATTTTAAAATACGCTCATCAGGATGCAGAAACCACCCAAACTCTCTGTCCCCAAGTTACAGAATATGTAATTCAAAAACTCTTTACCGGTGCATGTGCTTACTTTTCTTTTCTCTGAGTCCCCTTCTTCAGCATCTTGCTCTTCATTTTGAATGTCTTTCGTTGTTTTACTAGCCTGCCATAAAAGAAGTGTAACATACAACCAAATGCTCATTAGTGCAAGCAATAATATTCTCATCAGGGTGCAGAAATCACCCACCCATCTCTCCCCAAGCTACACAGTATGTAATTCAAAAACTCTTTACCGGTGCATGTGCTTACTTTTCTTTTCTTTGAATCCCTTGCTTCAGTATCTTGCTCTTCATTTTGTACGTCTTTTGTTGCTTTACAAGCCTGCCAGAAAAGAAGTGTAACATACAACCAACCAAATGCTCTTTAGTGCAAAGCAATAATCATGAAGAACAGAGAAAAAAGATCATCAGAAAACCGAACAACATAAACCAACATCTTTTGCAGATACATATATGGTTGAGAATATAAGTAAGACTTCCATATAATTACAAAAAAATAACATTCAAACACATTTCCTTTTCAATTTTAAAATGTTGTGACAGCATACCCAAGCATAAATGTAATGCTTTTTCAAGAAACATTTCAACTTCAGGTTCAAGGAAGATGTTTCCTTTACACACTTGGGATGGATTTAGTATTATACAAAATGTCTTCAAATTTTCCACGGATGCAGTTGAAGAGATTATGCAATTTTTTGTTGACCAATATGCCATTATAGACTATTTCGAGTGTCATTAGCTAGAGATCATTATCAAATTTTGATTTAAATACTATCTGATTCAGACTTTAATTTGTATCATATTCATTTCATTCTTGGTCCCACCTTCAAATGAGTGTCTTATAACCTAAGTTTTGTTTGGCTGTCTACTGTTTGTTGTCTTTGGCTTCATAGAAACAAGATCATTTTCAAGGATGGTATATCTGATGGGTTTGGTTTAATAAACCATATCAAACTGGCGCCTTGGAGTAGGTTTGTGACTTACAAGTTACATGGCAGGAAGGTTACATTATTGTTTTACTGAATGGTGCACTAATTCTCTAATGTGTATTAGAAGTGATGTTTGAACTAAGTTTTTGCATCGAATTGGAGTATCCCTTGCACTTTTCATAATAATATTCACGTTGCTTATAGAAAGAAAAGAAGAAAAAACAACTAAGTGGCACATTGCTTTCATATTGCACTGACTAAACTACTCATTTTCAAATTTGAGATGTGTGGATTAAAGGCATAAAATGCAGATATTAAATTTTGAGTCAGAGAAAATGGAGCTCTCACCTCTTCAGAGTTGTCCCCCTGTTCAGCAAATAACTTCGTGAGAGCCTCCTGGTCACCGCTCTGGAAATACATCAATAAATAAATGAAGGTCAAATATCTCGTGCGGTCCTTTAGGGTTTATGATAGAACATTATGGCATAATTTGATTCATGTAGCCGACCCTACTTAGTGGGATAAGGTCAAATATCTCTTGCGGTCCTTTAGGGTTTATGATAGAACATTATGATATAATTTGATTCACGTAGCCAACCCCACTTAGTGGGATAAGGCTTGGTTGTTGTTGTTTATCTCTTGCGGTCCTATAAGTTAGATTTTCGAACAAGTTAGTTATTTTAAAAAAAAATATTGTAATAAATTGGTCTTTTAAGTCATAGAATATTTACATTGTTATCCTTTTTTTCATTCAATTATGTTAAAAAGTGTTTACATGACCTCTTAACATTGAGGTGGTAGGTCCAAAAAGTGTTTATGACACCAAACATGATTACTTACGCATGTTTTCTTCATCTTGTTTTCGAATTCAAACCTAAACTTACATATAACTATTTCACCAACAACATATGAATCGATCTTGTTTCAAACTTAAACTAAATAATACACCTATGAACCCTAGCAATGAACACCACCTTGATGGATAGACTTGGATCAATCTTGAGTTGTTTTATAACATGCCCAATTCAGTTGGAAAGGTAATTCTCATTGGACCTACCAACTTATCACTTAACAACCACATAAACCGTTTTTAAACGAGTTTGATGAAAAGAGGGTAATAGTGCAGACATTTTATAACTTAAAACTAATTTGTTAAAAAACTTAAAGGACTAAGGCCTTGTTTGGATAAACAGCTTAATTTTCATTCATGATAAGCGCTTATATGTAAGCTATTTCCACAATAAGCAGCTTAAAATACATATTTTAGTCCTTTTAAGTTTAACGAAAATACTGGGTTAGTCCTGTAAGTTTTTCAAGTTTCAAATAAGTTCTTATTACCTTTTTAAGGACGTATTTGAAACTTAAAAAACAACAAATAGGTGCATGAAATTAATAACTTAAAGACCTATTTGAAACTTAAAAAAACTTAAAAAAAACCTATTTGAAACTTAAAAAACTTAATGCACTAATCAGGTATTTTTGTCATTTTTGTCAAAAGAGGTATATTGCCAAAGATAAAATGATGGAAAGCCCTTATATGTAAGTTATTTCTACAATAAAAGATACAATAAAGTTAGATTGTTTAAAAGTTATAATCAGTTGTCATAAGCTGTCTAGGAGAGCTTATGCGAATATCTTCAAAACAACTTATGAACATTTCAAACAGTCTCACAAGTGTTTACGCCAGTACATAAACTCAACTAAGTAAGTCACTTACAAAAAAAGATGATGAACAAAAATGTTTGAAAAGAAAAAGGAAATTACCTTCAACGACGAAAATCCAGTAATTTTATCAATTGAGGAGTGAGAGGGAGGTACAGTAAAGCAAGTGAGGTGGTGCCATTTAGTAACATCAAAGCCTCTCCTCTTGTCTCTTGTAACCAAACCCAATCTTAGGGTTTTAGATTGTATAGCTTCTGAGCATTTCTTGCATGTCGAACGGTTCGACTTCGCGTACTCCGCCACAACCGACGACTCGGACGTCGCCATTGTATGACGAGAGGCGTTCAGCAAAACTATTCTGGAATGAATAGGAATGAAAAATTTGATACAAGTTAACATAATTATGAAATTTGAGTTATAAGCTTTGATGAATGTGTAACGTTAACAAATAATGTTGCAAATTTTGGATTGAAAGTGTAAAGTAGAGAGCATAATTTATACCTTTGAAACTGAGAAACCTTGCAGATCAGATGGAAGGAACTGCGAGTGTGCTTTGACTGAAAACAAACGACTACTTTGGTTTTTGGGGTTTAAGAATGTGAAATTGAAAGAAATAATGTGGACGGTTAGATTAATCGAGTGGTGGAGGATGTCTTGACTGTGTAATGTATAATTTTTGTCACCGCAGGAAGTCTGTTCGTGGTATTGGAAACTATAAAAAATGATGGGTACGGCTAACTTATGCCCTTAAAGCATTTCCAATGGGATGTCCTTACTTAACAATGATCATTTCCGGTTAAGGACTCCTTATTGGAGAAAGAGAAAATGAGTCCACAATAAGGAACAAGTAACTATATAAGGACTCTCTCTCCTAGGCAATTAACGGGTCTCACGTTTAAAGGAAGTAATAAAAAATGTATTATGTGGTCTCACTTACAAAAAAAAGTAATATTTTAATAATTTGCATGAATTACATTTCAATAAACTATTTATACATTTGATTTATTAACTTGTGATGTTGCCATAACAGCACAAGTTAGCATTTCCCAAAAATTATTCATCCCATGACATTTCAATAATTTTTTGTTTATAAAATTGAGGGATGAGATCTTGTGAGCTTAACTTAAATGGTAAAGAAAAATACATTATAGTTTTTATGGATCGGAGTTCAAACATCAGACACTCACGTGATCGCTAAACTACTTGATAAAAAAAAGTGAAGGAATACATTTTATCAATTGGAGTTGTCTCAAATTTTCTCAATTGTTACATCTCCGCCATTGAGAATGAAAGAATTGTTACATCTATACCATAAAATATGGGAGAAAAAAATATAAAATTATAAAGAAAATATAATATTAAGTGTGTGATTAAGATGTAATAATTGAGATAATTATACATTTGAGAGAATTAATTCTCTAAATTTTGAATACATTTTTTTTTTACAACTAGAAAAATATCGAATTTATTAGAATGGAGGTCATTATGGAGGTTCGAACCCCAATAACTCTACTTGTGTGTGTGAGTTTATATATAATGACTTTATCATTTTCGTCTATCTCTAAAAAAATGTGAAAACTTTTTGTTTACAATGTTAAAAATTTGTTGTGTCAAATGTTGTGACTGAGGTTCAAACTCAGAGTCTTTTAATTGTGTATGTGATTTTTTAATCGTTGTTGTTATTTCGTCTATTTTCTTTTCTTTTTTTCTTTTTTTCACAAAATACTTTGTGTGTATTTAATTTAAACTTCATGTTGGAAATTCGATTTTTTATTAATTTATTGTGATTGTAATTCCTATCAATACATTTTTTATGGAACCACGTCTAGATTTTACTTGAATTTATGTCATTTTGGTTAGCTTCAAGGCCTTTCTATCTTGAGGGCTTCATGATAGAAGCATCACATTCTTATTATGTGTGGTTTTTCACCTATATATACATTACTCTTTAACGTGAAATTTCTTCAAAGCATGTGCATCTTCATTGTCTTAAGTGAATTTAGACTTTTGTTTTTTCTCTTCATCAACAATAAAACTCTCTTTCTCTTCTACATATACCACTTCTACCAAAATGATCTTACAAAAATCATTTGGGTTCTATATACACAATATATTTTCATATCTTTTAGACTCTGTTACAAAAAAAATAATAATCCTACATTTCTAGAATCTTAAAATTGAATATTAGTAAACATACCTTATTAGCAATACCCACAATAATTTATATCATTCCCTTGATTATCTCCTCCTACTTCATTATGTGTAACTTGAACTATCTCTCATCAAATTTGACTTTTGCATGCTTCAAACCCTATCGTTTTCTGCATGTTTTTCCTTTAGGTAATCTCAAATTGTTTTTGTTGTTTTTAGAGTCATGATTTTGGCCAAGACAATATGTGAGACACATGGAAAAAAACTTACCCAATATATAGATATAAACATATTTACTAAGTTAAATTGTTTAAATAATCTTTAAGTGTATTGAAAACATTGGAAAAAGAAATAAAATAGATTTAAAGTTTCGAAATTTGTTGTGTCTTTACATAGTGAAAAATCAAACATTGCATGTCACAAAGGGTATTACAGTAAATTATCAATTATTTTGTCTTGTGAATTAACATATCAAATAAGGTACGATTAAAAATTGCTAATCTTGTGCATCGACTGTAACAGCCCGATTTTCGCTAAAATTATTTTAATTATTTTATTATGTGTGTTTATACGCGCTTTTGTGTGATTAATTGTCTCTGTGTGTATTTTATTCGGGATTAGTGGATTTTTTGCCTAGAAGAGTATTTTGGTCATTTTTAAACTCAAGGGTATTTTGGTCATTTTTAGACTCAAGGATATTTTGGTCATTTGGTGAGCAAGGGTAATTTAGTCATTTTATTCAGAGGGTCATTTTTTGAGTTTTAAGTGGGAATGGTTATTTTTAATAAGTTACTAGTGAGTTGCGGTAATTATTTATAGACGGTAATTATTTCTTATTTTGACGGTTTAAGTGAGTAGTAACTTTGGTGAATTAGTTGGTAAGAATATTAAGCACATTAAGACAATTAGAGACCTAGCTCAATTATGTGGTGACTATATAAACACAACTCTTGTGAGAAAATTAGGTCTTTACACTCATTCACTTATTTCACAAAATATTTTGAGAGAGAAGTAGAGAGAGAAAGTGGATCAAGAGGATAGAAGAGGAAGCTAGAGAGAGAGTTTGGGGTTTGGAGAGCTAGGAGCAAAAGAGAAGCTTAAGCTAAAGGAATCAAGATGGTTTCTCTTCATCAATTAATTCATAATCTCTTATTTTCAATTATGAGTTTAAGTGCTTTTATGTTAATTGTGTTTTTGGTGAATTTTGATGATGGATTTTGTTCTCCTAATTCATGTGAATTTGTGAGTATGATAAACTTCATGAAATTGATATGATATATGCTTAAACTTCATAGTTGTTGTTGTTGATACATTGTTTTGATGAATTTTTATTAATTGAGTGTAAATCATGAATTGATGAGTGATTGTTGTTGAAACATGTCTGAATTCACTTCTTGAATATTTATTTATGTTTGTATGTTGATGGATTTGAATTGGTGTGGTTGTTTATAAAGTTTGAATGGAAAATGAGAAAATTGTGGTTTTTGGTGGAAAATGAACTAGGTGATGAATTTGAGGTGAATTAGTGTTATGATTCCAAGTTTGTTATTGTTTTGAATGCCTTTTGATGTTTATAAACTAATGTACAAGTTTTGGGGTCGAATTTGGGCTCAAGTGAATCAAAATTGGGTTTTTTGTGAAAATTTGGAGTGAGTTCCCGAGAGGAACCAAAATTCTGAGTTTGATGTGTGCTGTCAAACTCGTTGTAGCAAGTGATCACTTGCTATAGCGAGTTGCTCAATGCAGCAACTCATAATTTTGGCGTTCTGGGTACTTCGGGGCCGATCCGGACCGTCAAAATTAATTCTTTTGATGTACTTATTTGTATTTAAGCTTTCCAAACCTTTGGAAACATCAATTGAGTTAGATTGAACTTGGTTTTGTGAATTGTATCATAACTTTTTTAAAAATGTTCCAGTACATGAGATTTTTCGAAAACTCGTTTTCTCAAGGAAAAAGGGTGGGATTAGGGTTGTGTATTATAACCATGATTTTTAAAAATGTTTTGAAGGGTGAGTGTGAACTTTAACATGGTCTTACTTTGAAATTCTTTTGAAAAGTAATAAATGAGACGAACTTAGGTGAATTTTGGAAATAATCAGAATTGGCCTATGAAACATACATGTATATGCTACTGCACTCATATGTGAATTGTGTGTATACTTGGTTGAGGGATTTGAACTTAGTTACTTTGATTTTGGTGGAATAATCAGTAAATGCAAATTTTCATAAACTTAGACGAACCTTGACAAATTAATACTTAATGGTCGGATAACTTGTAGAAGACTTTGGATTCATCCTTATAAAGTAGAATAAGAATGAATTAATGTAGATTGAGTGTTTAATATGATGAATATCATAATATGGATATATGTCCGTCTTTAGGTGAAATGTGAATTTGAAACTTTATCGTTTCTTTAAGGTATTAAATGTTGATGATGATTAAGATGATGATTCTTTTAGGTGATTATAAAATGATGAATTAATGATGACTTGTTGATTGTATGGATGTAAGTATTTGATAATGCAAATTTTGGTGAATAACATAATTGGTGGTGATTATTATGTTAATGTCTATGTTAGTGACTTATGCATTGTCAAGTCCTTATTTGAAGTTCATGCATTCATAGTCATATTGATGTGATTTGAAGAATGTAATTGGTGGTGTTTATTACATAGCTTCTGCATAACATAATTGGTGGTGTTTATTATGTTGGTGAATTTATTAACGGTAAAATTATCTTCGGAATTCTATGGTACCACATGCATCTAGATGTCTAGAACATTGTATGCATATATTGATTGGTGAGTCGAGTTGTACTTGAATATGTGAATCGGTGTATATGTGCATTTGTTGAATTTTTTGTGATTGTTGTGAATACTTGAACAAGGTGAATGTATGCATTACTTGATTGTGCTTGTACGCTTGTTGGTTATGATGATATTGAGTTTAGTAATCATGTGAAATTTATTTATGTTATTTTATTTCATTTGATTATGTTTAATTATAAATTGTGAACTAACCCCCCGTGGTTGTTTAGTTGACCGCCTACCTTATTTGTGTGGATGGGTAGACGACGTGCATGAATAGTTTGTTTTAGCTTGGTGAGTTGCTGGAGGTTAACTTTGGAGCTACCTCGTTTTGCTTTTGGAGTCATTAGAGTCGGGCTATCATTTAGGGATGTCTGTCTGTTTATTTTATTATGAATTGTGGAGATTTTTATTCACTCAGTTTGTTGAGTTGAAACTTATATTTGGTGATGTAGTGTGATTTTGTGACATGGCTACTTGGATATATTTTATTTATCTGATGAGATCATAATATTATTCTGTTGTGATGTTTTGAGAAAATTATTTATGCATGTTGAACTTATTGAAGAAGTAACATCTAGATCCTTGAATGATTTATATTATTCGCGTAATTTATTCGCTTTAAGGATTTAGGGTGTTACATCGACTGCCAAACACGATGCATGACAAAAAGTTGTCCTGTCCTGTAACTCGGTCACTTGTTCAATACTGTTCTGTCCGGTATCCAACCTTTTACAAATCAAACGCACCCTTAATAAACATGTGTTTTGTAAACTCAGCAGAACACATCTACATTTTTCATTATCAGATCCCACCAAAAATTAAAACTTAAGGAACTTGATATAATAGATGTTGAATAATTTTTTTTTGCATGAAATCAAATGACATTTAAAAACTGAAATTTAAGATAAAAGAAATTAAACAAATGACAGTCAAAAACTAACAAAACAAATAATAATAATGTTGGGATTTCCGTGAGATTACATTTCGTTATATAATCACATTAGGTAAGAACAACCGCATAAGTGCGATTGACATCACATCTTCACTCAAAGTCTTAAGGTATTAGGTGCTTGAGTCATCTCACTTATATGTTTCTCAACATCTACTTATATGTTTCTCAATATATACTCTTACATACAATGTAGAATTTTAACTCACATTTGACACAATAACATGTCTTTATTAAGTGTCAAACTCTGTGTGTCTATGATCCACCACCTAAAACCACTTCCATTCCCCCACAATGTTGAACCAAGATATCATATATCCATTTTCTTTTATGGGAGAGCCAACACCGGTGTGGATCGACACATCGGAGAAAGAGTAACCACTCAAGTGAGAATGATACCACATTTTCATCCAAAATTTTAAGGCTTAAGTAGGTGAGTTTTGTAATAGCCCATTTTTTAATAGATTTATTTTATTATTTATTTATGTGTGTTTATATATGCTCGTATGTGATTAATTGTCTTTGGGTGCACTTTGATGGGTTTTCGTGTTAGAATGGTATTTTGGTCATTTTGTAAGCAAGGGTAAATTAGTAATTTCACTGTGGGAATTATTTTTAGTGTGTTGAGTGGGATTTATATTTTTACCAAGTTACTAGTCGGTGTGGTAATTAGTTAAGAGCCGATAACTTTTAATCGTAAGTGGGTAGAAACTTTATAATTGGTTAATGAGTGTTTTGAGCCCATTAAGACATAAAGGGTTAAGCCCACAGTGAGGAGCCTATTTAAACCTTTGTCATTGCAGAAAATTAGGTCACTTAGAATCATTTGTTCATTTTCACAAAACTTCTGAGAGAGGTAGAGAGAGAAAGAGCTATAGGAAGAGAAAAAGGGTTTTGAAGAGAGAAGAACTTGGAGAACAAGAAGATGGTAGAGATTCAAGGGATTGGAGTTAAAGTGAAGCATTAGCTTAGCTTTGTGAAGATTAGAGGTAAGGAGGCTATTATTCTCTCATAATCTTTGTATAATCTCTTTTCTACTTAAAACCCATAAGTGCTTATTTGTGAAAAATGATTGTTGTGAATTTAATTGGTGAAATTCGTGCTTATGCTTTGATGTAATGATTTGGTATGTGAATTTGATGATAATTAGGTTGTTCATGATGAAATTACATAATCAATTATATATATATATATATATATATATATGAGAGAGGATCCGTTGACACCAGGTGTAAGTCAAAAGACTTACACCAAATCTTAACCATTAAATTTATTTGATCATACGGTTAAAAACATCTCAACAAAGGAAACAATAAGAACACATCACACTGGATCACCAAAAAGACTTGCATCACTACCATTGCATAACTAGCTTGAATCACTATCAGTTTATTCCTGCCCAATCATCGATTCACAGCTATAAACATCATGGTC
>Ga0228711_1004879_pt1 | contig 20489 bp, 19 predicted proteins | sample MedpolnodulmetaG_2_FD_177996 | JGI IMG/M metagenome (GOLD analysis project Ga0228711, IMG submission 177996) | Root nodule microbial communities from Medicago polymorpha collected in Santa Monica, California, United States - brown nodules | ecosystem: Host-associated > Plants > Roots > Nodule... | reverse complement strand
TGACAATGAGTAACTAAACTCTTTTTGTTGGGATTAAATGTAGTTAACTCTATTAGTATGTATTCCCTTTGATTGGGATGTTGTGTGATTCTAATTTATCTTATGATATTGATATTATTCTTGCTTTCTATGTTTTGATCTTATGGATTTGAATTGTGATTGAAAAATACCTTTTGAATCTAGTTTAGAATAATCTTCTATCAATACTTTTGTTCTAGACATGGAACTTAGGTTGGTAATCACTTTGAGTATTGGAACTTAAAGCTTTTGTATCATTGTATAGTGCGAGACATCGACGATACAACGATACAATCGACTATTGGACCGTTTAATAGTGTGAGACATCGACAATTAAACGATCTAATAGAAATCACGATATCATTTGGACACGAATGATGTTGTTGAGCAATACGTGATAATATCGATTGATAGTTAGAATCAGCAACCCAAATCCGAGAATACGTACAAGTAGGTTGATGAAGTTTAATCCCAGCACCAGTCCCTGTGGAGACAATAATATAAATACTTACTTTTGATACTACATCAGTAACGAAGGAACTATCACCATGTAGATGTTAGCCTGTAATTTTGACAGACTCATTTAATATGGTCAACACTTGGTTGACCTTCAACTTTGCAAGAATTGAAGGCTTTCTCATTACAATTTGAGGTTTTCGACAAGATGGCAAGCCTAGTGCGCATAGTCAGAAATTCGACAGAACAAGGCTAAAAGTGCAATGTCGTCGAACTCAAGCATTCAAGGCGGGAAAACACGATTTCAAGCTCAAGAGCGGTTCCCTTAGTGGAAACGTGGGGACAAGCGGTTGTCCAAGATGGAGAAAGTGCTGATCATGGGATTAGTGTTTTTCCAGTTAGTTTCTTTTAGTATAAATAAGAGTTTCCAAGTCGGAAAATGGGTTGCAAATCATTTATAGAAATTCTACAACACTCAAACTACTGACGTCTAGGGAAACGAGTTATACAGAATGTATGTAAACTGATTTGTAGACCACTTTACTTTTTAATGCAATGCATTTTACATTTCCTTTAAGTTTATGCGTTTAAACTTTTACACTTTCCTTTAATTTTATCTTGCTTTTACTTGCAATCTCAAACCTGTCGAGAGACAATGCCCTTTTTATTTCAAAACCCGTCCTGCTCTCTAAGTAACCTGAGTGCATCTCGTGGCCTTTTTCAAACCGTTTTAGATCAAAACCTTTGCACAATATGTCCTGAGATTTCTAGTTCGGTCTCGCTTGTAATAATCAGAACTAGCTCGTAGTTTGCTGAAAACACTGATAAACAGTAGAAGGTGCAAGCAATGCTTAGAACCAAGAAGTTAACCAAGTTTAAGGATTTGAAGGTTGGTTATAGTGGTGAAAGCTTGAACGTCTCGATAGAAAAATGTTGGAATGGAGGAAATTGTGGAAATTGGTCACTTCAAGAAGGATTACCCCGAGTTGTGGGACAGTGATGATTCCATGCAATTTGAAGTTGCATTAGAGGATTATAACGATGCAGGTGCATTAATGGTTTCATGTTTGGAGGAGGAAGAAGGTGGAGTAGATCACCCTGAAAATAGTAACATTTGCAAGTTGACTCTCATGTAGAGGGGTGGTCATCTAAACATACGTTAAATACTCAACATCATCTTAGAGAGGTGGATGTAATAATACTAATGATCAAATTGAGAGGTGGAGGTTACAAGGTGAAAGTCAATATGGATGTACACGTTTGAAAGTTGAGGTGGAGAAAACTCAACTTGATGTGGATTTTTCCACTAGTGGAACTAGGAGGAGAAAAATGGTGTCAATGAAACGGTACAACTATAAAGTTATTGTGTGTTATCTTCTAGATAAGAGCAAGAAATTCTTCAAGAGGATGGAAGATACTTCAAAGGTTGAAGAATCTATGGAACAGCTTGTAGGATTATGTAAAAGGCTAAAGGTAATTGAAGGCAAGTGAATCTTCAAGAGAATGGAGAAGCGAACTCCGGAGTTTGAAGAGGTTACGATGAGACTTATGAAGCTACCTAAAAGACCTAAAGTTTTTGGGAACAAAATATTCTAGAACGAGAAAGACGTTCCGATAATTGAAGAGGTAAAAGTGAAATCTTGCGAGACTACTAGCCTCGTTCCTAACATTTCAAGGGTCTTATGCCAAGTTTGAGAAAAGGGCCCCCTTACATAGTACATAATAACTTTTTTCTTTCTTTCTTTTTTCTGGTGACTTGTTTTCATGTTCCTCATTGTTCTCTCCAAGATATTTTTTCTAATCACACGATGCTTTGTTGGAAAGATGGACTATAAATTCATTTCAAGCGTAACAATTTTTCCAAGATCCATATTTTTTGTAAAACCCATCTTTCGATAGTTTTCAAAATACAATAACTTAGATTATAATTGTTTTATGGTAGCGCCAATGCACATAGACTTATATTACAATTTTTTGCAAACCGTATCGATAGCAAGCAAAATATCTACCAACAAAATCATATAATGCAAAAACTCAACTTTCTAGTGCATTAATCAAACTCTCTGCCCTACTCTTTGTCTTTGCGTCATTATCACATCATAAATTTCAACAAAGCTAATCTTCTTTGGGAACATTGAATTTTAATAACTTTAACACTCTTAATTTGACTTTTTCAATCTTATTTTCTTCTGCATTTTAGTTTTACTTTTACATTTTGTGTTTTGGCAAATGAAATACTAAGGGCGTAACAATAAAAGCCTTAGGGTGTGAAAAGGAAATTCTGTCTAGTTGTTAAAAGGATGGGTGAAGGGCTAGTGGTCTATGTTTGGGCCCTTATAGTGCTTTTTGCAATATGCACCCCATGTAGAAACAAGAATTATTATATGCACCCCTCTAAAAAAAGGCCCCCTACAGACATGGTCCTAGGTCGTCGCACATCGAGGCTATGCCTTGGGCTCGACCCTAGAGATTACGAAATGTAATTGAAATATTTCTCTTCTCCCTTTTAAAATTGTTCATTCCCTTAATTCATGTGAGACCTTTGCATGATTGCTCTTTTGCATCACTTTTTTTTCTTTATCGTGATTTCGTCGTCTTAGTGTGACATTGTTTTGTTTGTCGTCTTTGTGTGGCATTGTTTGTCTTTCCCGTATTGTTTAGGTGTTTGCTCGGTTCGAATTGTCAGATCAGCTTCGATCTAGTGCAGATCCAACCAATAACTTTGGCGTCATCAACGTTGCAGATCCCGATATGCATCGCTATTATGGAGACTTTAATATAGTCATATTTGTAGGATTTTATACTTTGTCGTTTTATGCTATTATCATGGATGTTGTAAGTTTGTTCGCAGATTCATTCTTTTTATTTTTAGCAAATTTATATTGTATCGATATACTCTATCGATTTGAATTAATAGATGGAGTTTATTTTTTATAAGAAAGAAACTTTCATAATTAAAAAATAGATTTATTTGAACGTAGTCTTTTCAAGAACATGATCAAAATGGGTCCTAGGTCGTCACACATCGAGGCTATGCCATGGGCTTGGCCCTAGAGATTACAAAATGTAATCGAAATATTGCTCTTCTCCCTTTTAAAATTGTTCATTCCGTTAATTCACATGAGCCATTTGCGTCATTTTTTCTTCTTCTTTATATATAGTATAGATAATAAAATCATCTTTGTTTGTCGTGATTTCGTCGTCTTAGTGTGACATTGTTCTGTTTGTTGTCTTTGTGCAACATTGTTTGTCTTTCCCGTCTTGTTCAGGTGTTTGTTCGGTTCAAATTGTGGAATCAGCTTCAATCCAGTGCAGATCCAACCAATGACTTTGTCGTCGTCAATGTTGCAGATCCGGAGGCATCACTATTTCGGAGAATTTAATATTGCCATATTTGTAAGCTTTTGTACTTTGTCGTTTTATGCTATTAACATGGATGTTGTGAGTTTGTTCGCAGATTCATTCTTTTTGTCTTTAACAAATTTGTATTGTATCGATATACTCTATCGATTTAAATTTATAGATGGAGTTTATTTTTTGTCAAGAAAGAAACTTTCATAATTAAAAAATAGATTTATTTGAACGTAGTCTTTTCAAGAACATGATCAAACTGATTCACGTGATATATGCTTCTAATAAAGTAAGTTTCTCCAAAACCCTCCAATATTCATGGAAAAAAATGGATTTGACTTCATTTGCACGTACCAAACCCATGAACCACAAATTAAATTGGTGGGTGCATTTTTTCCCTTTTCACAAAACTCATGCCGCAACTTTTCCTTTAGTGGAACTATCGATGGAGAAGTTAAGCCACAACTTTAGGGTTGGACCAGTACAGTGTGTTCATGGTTTAATTGAAGTGATAGATTACTGCTTATTTCAAGTATATGTTGGCTACGCTGTTTCAGGAAGGTCGTGAAAATACTTCAAAAGCACACGTTGACAAAGATGTATATATGGACCATCACTTGAAATAATTAGCAGAATATATATTTATATATATATGTGAGAAATTTTACTTGAACAACTTTGTAGTTTTTCAAGATTGAGTATGTATATGGCGTAGGTATAATTATAAATGATGTATTTATATACCGTATCAGAATACAATATCAATTTTTTTTACATGGAATGGGAAAAGCATTTTAACACAAATGGATTCCTTTATGGGTAATGTTCTATTTGCGTTTTTTTCATTTTCAAAAAGAAATTCATTTATGAGAAAGGAAAAAAAAGACCGCAAGGCATAAAACTAATCCAGTGGAGTGAAAAAGACAAGACAAATAAAATGGAAATTTAAAATGATTCTCATATAAAGATGTCATTTTTGTATTTTTAAATATATTACTTCTTTGTCACTACATAATTTCAAGAACTAATAATTCACATATCAGAAAATGTATTACTGGTTGTCCTCTGTTTCTGTCCTTCCAATGGTCTCTATAATTTTCTTAGTATGGACGATTTTCATTTTTTGCAGAGGCACAAGTATGGGTAGCTTTGGCCACCCCAAAAGTTATTACTTTTATTTATATCAGTAAATATATTTTATGTTTAGCTATACCAATAAAAGAAATATTTAGATACTCCAAATAAGTTTATTTGACAAAAACCCATTTGGGGTTGACCTAGTGGTTGACTTGGGATCTTGGAGTTTGCTCATCCAAAGGTCTCAGGTTCGATTCCCTCTGGTGCCAATTTCGGTGGGCTAAGTCCATACAGAGCTTGCTCTGGCTTTAAACGGAACTCCCGCAAGTGGGTCATGGGATTGGTTCCCACAGATTATTCGATTCTTAGATTAGATACCGAGTTTTAAAAAAATAATAATTTATTTGACAAAAGTAAAAGAAATAAGACATTCAAAAGACTACCACTTGTTTGATAAATCTATTTTGTCTTGTTTTGATACTTCTATATCTTCAACCAACTACAAAAAAAAAGAGCTTTGTTAGCAATGAAAATTAAAAAGACAAAATAAAAAAAAATGCATTAAGTTTCTTGCAAATGACTTAGTCGGTTTATATTAAAAATAAGGGTAAATGTCTTTTAGTCCCTCTAAATTGGTGTTTTGAAACCCGAACCGATCCGGTCGGTCGGACCGGTCAAACCGGGAACCGGAGGGTGCATTGGTTCGGACAGGTTACTAAACCGGATATGCAATTAGTCCGCTGAAACCCGTGTGACCTGGTCGGATCAGTGGGCGGACCGTTGAACCAGTTTAACACACCCGACCCGACCCGACCTTTTTTAATTTTTTTAATGAAAATGGAAATCATATATAAAGACTATGACAATTTGACTCCATGGGCATAAATAGTTTATTGATTAGTAAATTGTTATAACTTATTTGTGTTTCTGTTTTTTGTTGACTATGTTTAGAACTTACTTGGGTTTGTAAGTCTATTATTTTTTGTTGACTATGTTCTGAACTTACTTGGGTTTATAAGTCTGTTATATTTTGATTTTCAACAACGTTTAGAACATACTATGTTTTAACTTTTAAAGATGGAATCTGAATTAGAACTTATTTGTGAGGTTTTTATGCGGTACTATTGTTTAATGTATGAGTTCATTTGAATTTGGATTGGAATTAGCTTGAAATTATATTGTGCTGTAGTTAAGAAATTAACTTGCAAACTTGCCGCTGTGAATATAAAATTTTTAATGTACGAGCTTTAAATAGAAAAAAAATGATAGGATCTTTTTATTAAAATTTCATTCATGATGTAATTTTTGGTCATAAATATTTTTATATAGACCGGATCAGTAGTCATGTGATCCGACCAGTGACCCACTGGTTCGATCAATGACCCAGTGTCTTGACCGGGTCGATCACCGGCCCGGGTTTTAAAACATTGCTCTAAATATAACAAATTTCCGTTTCAGTACCTCTACAAATTTTCTTCGATTTTTTTATACTCTTAATATAATGTTTTCAATATTAATTTTTTCTTTTTTACAAAGGTTCACTTTCTGTGTTTCAAATAATTTTGATTTTGCACTCCTTTTTTTTTTGGTTTACAATTTTGCATTCTTTATGTTGGGTAGAACTCTTTATTTGGTTAATGTATTTTATTTTGGGCCTGTTTGGATTGAGCTTATTTTGAGCTTATGTAAAACAACTTATGCAAATAAATAAGCTTTTATTTATTATTCATGAGCTTGTTAAGGTAGTTTATGAAAAAACAACTTATGAAGATAAAGTTTTCATTAGTGAGAACTTATGAATTAATATAAAAACTTATTTATCTGCATAAGCTATTTTTCATAAGTTCAAAATAAGTTCAATCCAAACGGGACTTATTAAGAAAAAACTGTAAATCATTGATTAATGAAAGAGATACGTGGCATCTTATCTAAACATTTTTGCATATTTTGCATGAGAAAAATAAATATTTATCACAAAAGAAGAATATTATAAATGTTCTTGTAAAAAAAGGAATATTATACTAAATACTAACTTAAATTTATTTTTCCTTCCTATTCAATTGAAATAAATTATAGCTTATCAATTTTGCGATTTTCAATTCAAATAAAGTATAGCTTATAAAAAAATTTCCATAAAAATTACCATGCAAAAATTTAAAATCATATTTTTTTAAAATAATAATAATTATAAGTTATTAAAATTTCAATTGTCAATGTATGTCCAAATTTGGCACGGATCTCTGTACTAGTTGTAAAAATATTTAGGCCAAATACTTTCCCGGGTCCTTTAAGTTTCAAGTTTGTTTTAGATAAATCCTTTAAGTTTCTAAGGTTTCAGATAGATCCTTTAAGTTTTGAGTTTGTTTCAGATCGGTCCTTTAAGTTTATAAGGTTTCAGATAGGTCCTTTAAGTTTTGAGTTTGTTTCAGATAGGTCCTTTCTATTAACCTCGTTAAGCCAAAGTTAAAGAACATATCTGAAACAAACTCGAAACTTAAAGGACCTATATGAAACTTTATAAACATAAAGGACCTATCCGAAACAAACTCGAAACTTAAAGGATCTATCTGAAACCTTATAAACTTAAAGGACCTATGTGAAACAAACGTAAAACTTAAAGGACCCAGAGAGGTATTTGGCCAAATATTTACTTCATCTGTTTCATTTTAATATTTGTTTTAAGTTTGTTCACAATTTTTAGGAAAATGATTGGTTGTGTGAATATTAATGGTAAACTTAATATCATTTACTAAAACACCCTTATTAGGTAACAACTCTTAAGGTAAATGTCTGCCAACTTCATTTGATAATCGTCTCTTGGATTCTTTCTTGGTTCTCCAAATCATAGAAGGGTTAGCAATATGATTCCCAGTGTTTAGAAGGTGCCTTCTCCTCCCTATGTTAAGATGAATTTAGATGGCTCTTTGATTATATTGGGGGCTTGTGGAGGTACTTTCTGCGATTACAGAGGTTCTTTTTTGGGTTTCTTCACTTCTAATATAGGGTCGGGTTCTGTCATCGAAGAATTGAATGGTTTTATATTGGGTATAGAATATGCGTTGCGGTTCGACTCGTGTATGAGTGGAAGGCGACTCCACTAGCATTTTGGCTTTCGGGAATTCTGCTCTGGTTCCCTTCAGGGTGAGGAACCGTTGGCATAATTGCTTCCATGGTGGAATTCACATTTTATCGTCACATGTTTTACGTGAAGGGAATGCATGCACGCTGATAAGCTTGATAATCATGGTCACATGCTTACTAATGTCGTTTGGTGGGATTCTCTACCCATATTTATTAGGGAGGATTTTTTCAGGGACATACATGGTCTTCCTAATTATCATTTCCCTTAGGTATCTGGTTCTCCCTCTTGTACAATTTTTCCCCGTTTTTAATAAAAAAAATTGAGCATGGTATATGATGAGAGTTGTTATGGAGTGTCAGCTTAGTTGCGATGTCTAGCTTCTTCTCGATGACTTCTTTTCTCTCTTTTTTATAAAAAAAGACGCTAAAACAACCTTATTAGTTAAGTTGAATGAATTTAATAAATAAATGTATTTTGGTGAAAAAAATAATAAATGCAAAATTGATATTTTAGAGTGACAATTATTTTAAAACATAAATAAAAATGTTAAAATGACAATTGAAATGAGACGAAGAGTATAAGTTAAAGGCATTTCTGATAGAGGTTGATTCAGAGCTTAAGCTAAATTTGTACCATTTAAGGAAAGGGCTCTAGAGGATCCTAGATGGATCCATTGAGAAAGTGATCCTAAGTCCTAACGAGTATCGAGGTTGATTTGGAGCTTAAGCAGCCAGGTACAGTGCTATTTCTTTTTTGGAGAATTTAAGGTGGGGTTGTGAAAACTAAACGTAATTAAAAAGGGAAATGAAGGATAATGGTTTATGGTTGTAAGAGCTAGGACAAAAGTTCTGTATGGCTGTCAGATTTTCTGCTTTTTAACGAATTCCTTTTTTACCTCCATGCAAGTTGGTTCAAATGTGGCTCTTCGTTATCCATTGAGAAAGATTGATTGTTATTGTTGCAAGATATATACTCGTATGGGTGATGTGAAAGACCGTGACCATCGTACAAATACGACCTTTCAAATAAAAAGTTCAAACTTTGTATTTTATGCCATTTTTCCTCCGGAAATTATATTCTTTTATATCATTAAAAAAGCTTCTTTTGGCCACTATTCCTTTCCACAACCTCATTGAAACTTCACAATCAATGCGGGGTCTAAAGTCATTTGAATGATTGTTCTTAGTTTATTGTGGATACACTCTAGTATTTTAGACTCCACATAAATCTCAACGATAGTATTAGAGTCCGATTCGATGTAGAGAAGAAGCGGAAGTGGCTCCCGATGTTAAATCAGAGATTCATATATATCACATTTGATGTAGAGAATATTGATATGTCAAATGTGATATATACATTTTTTTTTTGAGAGAACTGTGATATATACATGTTAAGCAAAATATAAGTAATATATTTAATAATTTTTTGCTATTTTTTGCTAAAACAGTTGAGCAAAATATAAGTAATATGTCTAATGTTTTTTTGATGAATATGTGAAGTCTACACTCACTTGTGTAGTTGCTCTTAGTCTAATATGATGACACCCTAAAGTTTTAGGCTACCCAAAAGTCCCAACAATCATGGTTCATTGTATTATTACATGGATTTATTCGTAACATGGAATGCGATATTGCCAAAAAAAAAATAAAAAAATTGACTTCAATATATAATTTAACATATATAGACAAAAAAAAAATCATTCATATTTTATCATTTACTAAATTATAAAATTATTTCTTAAAATATAGGATTAAATATATTTCCGGTCTTTATAAAATTACAAGTTTTTTACTTTAGACCCTACAAACCTCTAGAAAGACGCCTAAATACGTAATTGCCCCTGTTACTTACTGCCTAAGTAATCATAAATCAGACCCATAGAGGGCTATAAATACAACCCTTGAGATCCTTCTCAAGACATGACCAATACAATACAAATCCTAATTACGATTATTTTACTTTTGCAAGTACAAGTTTTTTATTTGATTGGAAGTTTTTGAATAATATGTGACCAACAAAACATGTTTTGAACGTGCAATGAAGATATCTCAGGTATGTGCATGTGAATGGTTATAGGGATTCCAAGATACTGTCAAATGAGAGAATTTACCACATGTTCATCAATTTGTTGGTTTGTTTTTGTGTATTAGATTTCTGAGCGAGAGATTATATGTTGTTATTTGGTTGACAATGCTTTGGTCAAAGTGAAAAAAAAATTAGTGATTTTTGTGGGGTTGACTCAAATCTCATGTGAAAGGTTTCAGTTTTGAATTTCATCAGTGTTGTGCTCACTCTCATTGGTTCTTAGGAACTTTAGATCCTTGATTTTTTTTTTTAGAGAACTTTAGATCCTTGATTGTTATCGATTATCTGATAATTTATAGTAAATAAGTTATGATTAATTGAGAGTGTTGTTGACAATATATTTGAATTAAATTCTATATTTTAATATTGATTACTTAATACATACATATCGTATGTTTTTTGAAAGGATATACATATTGTATGTTAAAATAAAATGGTTTGTCAATAAGTTGTTTTTTTTTTAGGGAAATTTGTCAATAAGTTTTAACTTATTCTTAAAAAAAGTTTTAATTTAAATAAATAAATTTATAGATAAAGTTACACATATATTCAATCAAATCACATTTTTTAAGAGAAAAATGCCACATATAACAAATGACATTCTCACAAATCTATCGCAACTTTTATTCCACTCAACAACTTTTTAATTCTGTGACTTCCACCTTTCACTTTGACTTTCTTGTGAATTCCGACTGGATGTAATTTTTATTGGTTTGTTTAAATTTGGAATATTCTCAAGATAATTCATTCGCGGTGTTTAGCCATGCTCAAAATAAAATATCTCTATGAATATCTATTTAACTGTGATTTGATTATATGAACAGTATACACTATCGTGCAAGAAAATTAATTCTTTAGTTTAAAACTAACAAAGAACAAATGGCAAGCACAATGGACAACCCAAATAAGACAAACACGTACTCCTTTCATAATAATCCGCAATTTATTTCTGCACAATTTCTCATACAATCGATTCCATGCATGAGTAAAGTGGTTATCATGAACTAATCATCAAGAGTGGGTTACGCGAAAAAAGAAAAAAAAGTCGTTAGGAATTAACGGCGATCAAAATGTCTGCCAACTAAAATAGGATCAGAACCTTTTTTGACAAAAAAATAAAATAAAATAGGATCAAAACCTAGAGAAAGAAAATGTGGGAAGATAATTGTTGTATGGTCAACGTGGCTCCCCATAATAATCCTTACTAAACTTTTGTTTTTTAAACAAGTTATTTTTTATTTTTTTTACCAAAGCAAAGTTAACTATTATCATTAATCAACTAATATTCAATACAAGAAGGATAAGAATAAAAAATACGGTGACTAACCCAAGAACATGTCGTCTTAGTTAAAGTATGAGCAACCATGTTCGCTTGTCTCCTAACAAACTTCACCTCGAAGTTGGAATGTAAAGATAACTGATAAATAATATTAGAAACAATAATATAGAATTCTGAATCACCATTTCCCGGAAACGATAGAGCTAGCACTAGAGTAGATGAGTCAGACTCGAAGACAACCCGGTTCCATCTGTTCGTTTCAGCAGAGTGAATGGCCTCGAGTAAGGCTACTGCCTCCCCCTCCAATACTGTCATATTTTCCCGCTGCCATTTTGTTTGAGCTCGAATTAACTGTCCGCGGGAGTCTCTAACGCAACACCCAAAAGATGTAATATGGTTACGGTCATGGAACGCGGCATCCACATTGCACTTCAACCACGTCTCGCTCGGTTTCTCCCAAACTGAGTTGTTACCTTGCACTCTATTCTGCCCGTGTTGCACAACCGATGGTGAAGGTTGTTTATGAACCTTTTGCCATTGTTGTCATGCATCTAGTGGTGTCCTCCCAATGGTCGTTGAAGTATGATGAGCGTCATTCCAAATGACATCATTACGTGCAGCCCAAATTTGCGAAAGAAGTAAAGCCACCCGACCAGCAATGTCACAGCTTTCTGACCGACATATATCAAAAACAAAATCTGCCAAACTACTCACAATTCCAACTCGCGGTTGCAACACAGTCAAAAGACCTGCCCAATACCAACTCTCACGCACAACCGTACAACCCTCAAAAGCATGCCAATTATCCTCAACAACCGTATCACACCAGGGGCATATAATCTCACATTGTACATGCCGTGATTGTAATCGGAGACGCGTCAGAACACGCTCTCTGCAAATCCTCCATAACAAATTACGAGCTTTATGAGGGGAATTCACCTTCCAGATTCTATGCCACTCTCCTTCAACATGGAATCGATCGGTATGTAATAACTCCGTCATAGCCAATTTATAACCAGTCTTAACAGTATACCTCCCGTTGCGTTCCATCATCCACGTTATCTTATCATTTTGAACTTCTGCAAAAAGTGGTGTGTCGAGAAACAAACATTCAATCTTATCAATAACCCATGGATCATTCATCACACTGACTTGCTGCCCATTTCCAACTGTCCACCTACATCCATATAAAAGTAATAGACGCGAATTCCAAATACTCCGCCAAGCAAAGCTCGGGTTATAACCGAGTTTAGCACCCAAAAATGAAGAACGAGGAAAGTACCTCGATTTAAAAACTCTAGCAACTAGAGATTCAGGTTTAGACAGAAAAGTCCATCCTTGCTTAGCTACCATAGTGAGATTAAAAGCTTTGAAATTCCTAAACCCCATTCCAACAAATTCTTTGGGGCATGCCACGCGTTCCCATGCCATCCATTTAATCCTGCGGTTGTTACTCCTTCCTCCCCACCAAAACGCATTGATCATCTTCTCAATATCATCTATAACTGAATTCGGTAGAAGATAAATACTCATTATGTATGAAGGAATAGATTGTAATACAAATTTGATCATAACTTTCTTTCCCGCCTTCGATAGCGCTCGTCCCCTCCACGCATTTATTCGTTTCCAAATACGATCCTTGATAAAAGAAAAAACGGACCTCTTATCTTTACCAATCATTGAAGGTAATCCCAAATACTTTCCAGTACCCATCACATGGCGGACAACAATAATGCGTGACAAATCCTCCTGCGCCACCCCACTCATATTGCGACTGAAAAACACCTCGGACTTTGATAATTTAATTTCTTGTCCAGATGTTGCCTCATAAGTTTTAAGAATAGTGAGTAAACGTTGTGCTTCCACCACATTGGCCCTGCAAAACAAGAAACAGTCGTCTGCAAACAACAGATGGGACACCACTGGTGCGCCGCGACATACTTGTACACCATGAATATCACCTATATTAATTGCATTATGTATTAGAGTTGAGAGGCCCTCGGCCACCAATATGAATAAATATGGTGATAACGGGTCACCTTGGCGCAACCCTCGTCCGGGTAAAATTAGCCCCACCCTGTCAAAGTTCATAAGCACCGAATAAGTAACAGAACTAACACACATCATCTTCCACTGGATCCATTTCTCACTGAATCCCATTCTCATAAGTACACCACGAAAAAAGCCCCAATCCACTCTATCATAAGCCTTGCTAATATCAATCTTGAGAGCCAATTCCCCTCTCCATCCCTTCGTCTTCCTTTTCATTGAGTGGATTATTTCGATAGCTATTAACGCATTGTCCAGTATAGAGTGTCCCTTGACAAATGCTGATTGCTCCTCTGACACACATTTATCCAAACACCGTATCAATCGATTAGCGAGCATCTTCGACACCATCTTATACAACACATTAAATAGAGATATTGGCCTAAGATCCTTCATATTATCTGGTTCTTCACACTTTGGGATCAAACATATATTTGTTTCTGTAAGGTTTGAAGGGAAGTAATCGCGATCCAACCAAGAAGTCGCTGCCTGAAAAATATCATCACCACACACATGCCAGAATCTTTGATAAAATGTCGGATTAAAACCATCTGGACCTGGGGACTTGTCCGGTTGCATCTGAAAAAGGGCTTGGCGCAATTCTTCTTTTGTAATAGGTGATGTAAGCATTATATTGCCATCCATCGAAACACATTGACTCATCAAATCCAACACCGGTTCATGAACACCCACATTCGCAGCAAATAAGTGCTCAAAATAACCTTGTGCCACAATACACATATCCTCTTGAGACGTGGCAGTCCTCCCATTATCTGTACGGAGCTTACTAACCTTCTTCATTTTGCCGCGGGCTACTGCGGAAGTATGAAAGAACTTGTATTCATGTCCCCTTCCTTCAACCAATGCATTTTCGCTCTCTGCTACCAAAAGGCCTCCTCTTGTACAAGAAGTCGAGCATGCTTCTCTCTAGTTGCGACATATTGCTTACGCATCATACCATTCGGTTGAGCACAAAGTTCCTCTAAAATACGGATACATTGGTTAATTTCTTCTTTAAACCGAACTTTTTTCCTCCTACCCCAACTTTGCAACTTCGTTGAACAATTCACAACTTTATCGCCGAGCTCCAACCCCATAGTACCACCCCAACCATCCACCACCACCTCCTCAAAGTCGTCCTCTAGAAGCCAACTATTTTCAAATTGAAAAGAATAATTATACCTCTGACGAACTGTAGGTGTAGTATCAAGCAATATTGGAGTGTGATCTGAGTGAAAAGTAAGTAAGTTTGTAAGTTTGACTTCTGGAAAACGCTGCAGCCATTCAGAGTTTCCGATAGCCATGTCAAATCTTTCCTCCAACAGACGATTGGTACCTGGACTCTTGATCCACATATATGGGTGACCATGCAATTTAATATCGGATAAGGCACAATCATCAACTGCTTCACAGAAGCCCATACACAACCAATTAGGATGAGGATGAATACCAGCTTTGTCTTGATGAGACAATAAATCATTAAAGTCCCCAATGATACACCACGGAAGAGATGACATATCCCGCAACTCCCAAAGTAAATTCCAAGCATCACGACGACGCGCAAGTTTAGGAAAGCCATAATAACAAGTTAATCTCCAATCACCAACTTCTCTTTCATCCACAATCAGATTAATGAAATTTCGAGAGTAATTTAAAACACGACAATTAGAAACACTCTTCCAAAACACTGCCAGCCCACTGCTCCTTCCTTCCACATCAACTGTTAGGCATGAATCATATCCCAACATGACACGGATATTTTCCATGCTTCGAGTTTTAGATAGGAAAAGAATGTTTGGTTTGTGTCCCCGGGCCAGGTTTCGAAGATTTGGAACTGTACTCAGGCTGCCCAATCCCCGACAGTTCCAACTCAAAATAATCATTGGTCCCGGCAGTCCTGGATGCCAGGACGTGCCGATAATAAATACATGTTAGTCTGATTTGTGGAATCCTCGATAGGTTTTTGTTTGTCTTCTCGCATACGCTTTCTCTGAAACTGATATTCCATATCTGCATTATCTTCCTTCTCACTAGAACTATCTACCTGGTTGTGGTTATCAATAGTCGAGAAAATGGTTGAGCATGATGCACCCGACGTCATATCTTTGGTACAAGTCAATAAAGGAGAATTTGCATGTCTTAACTCCTTCACACCATTGTTGGCCCCACCTGACACAATCTTAGAACCAATTTGTTTTCCCCCTAGTACCTGACACGTGGTCACGCTCTCCAAAAAAGGAGGATATGCTTGCTGCTTATTGAACTCAGCCTGTCCATCTGTTTCGGCCCTCCTCCCTCCCTCCTTCACTACACCAGCCTTATAATCCCTATCCTCCCTCAACCACTGTGATGATGCCCTCCCACCTAGCTTCCATAGATCTTCCCTAATCGCATTTGACCACCGTTTTGGAATCGCGACATTTGGCTGAGAGAACCTAACCTCACACTTGCTCTCGCTATGCCTTAGCACCCCACACACAAAATAGAAGGTTCCTAACTTATCATACTTGAAATTCACCACACACCATTCTCCCCCATTCGCCTTGATTTTCTTCCCTATCTTCAATGGTTGTCTGATATCAAACTTCACCTTCAACCTCATATACTCATGCCAGAAGTTAGAATTGTTATTTCCATCGTATTCCAAAAACTCTACAATATAGTCCCCAAGTCCCATTCTGAATTTCTCCTTCATCATACCAGTTGGAAAATTGTAAAACCTAACCCATAGATTCATATAGTTCAATTGTATATCCTTCAACGACACCCCTATTCACAGCTTTTCCAAAACCAACGAGTGACTGTCATATGTCCACGGACCGCCGTTGAGTACCTCATCCATATCCAGTTTGTGAAAGAATTAAAACAAGAATATCCCCGGTTGTGCTTCCTTCACTTCCACCCCCTTCACCGGTCGCCACACCTCAGACATCCGTATTTTCATCTCTTTAATTTGAATAGGACGATTAACAAGAAAACAACTAACCAAACATAAGCGAGGATCATGTTCATCACTCTCATCCTCGTCGATATCGAAACTCAGTCCCTCATCATCACTCAGTGACAAGTCTTCCAAATTCAACTCTGTCATCGTACCCACACTTGAAAAAAAACACCATTGCATTTCTGTTTTAGACGAAATTGAAGAGAAGGAAATCACGTTTCAGGAGAAGCTACCGATTCTATCAGAGATGGATTCTGAATTGATTGATAGAATTTGTGAAGGAACGATTGATTCTATGATACAAGTAATTGATTTGAGAAAAGCGATTGAGACGAACGATTGAAAGGAACGAACAATTGAAAGGAACGATCGATTTGAAGTTCTGAGATGAGCGATAACCATTTTTAACTGTTAATTACCTCTCATTGAAAATCTTCAATTGTTCAATCGTTCTCAAAAAGCGATAAATTTCTGTGAAATCAATTTCAAAAGGCGATAGTTTTTAACCGCTCAATCACAAAATCGGGGAATTTAAGGCAATGTTTGGTAATGTAATTGGTATTCCACAATGAATACCCTCTATTATTGTGAACTTCCTCAAGAGGTTAAAGTCACTGAGTGTCTTCCACGACATCCGTTAGTGTTTTGTTATCGACATCCGACAGTGATTAGTTATCGACATCCGCCAGTGATTTGTCGTCTTTCACTATATCTGCCAGTAGTGTGAGATTCTTCAAGATGTCATCATGATTATTATGATGATACTCCTTATTATTAGTGATATATTTGGAGTTTTATGATAAATTTTAAACAAGTTATTTTCTTAAACTCTTAGTAAATTTACATTCATTTATCTTATTTTTTTAATACGATTCATAGACACATATATCGTTAGTTGTTTAAAAAAGAGTAATGGTGAGATCGTACTCTCTTTGAAATTGCAAGTGTCGTACGTATCCCCCTCACTATTGACGCCTTAACGCAATACAAAGTATTTGGTCACTACACACGCGTCATGGTAGATATAAATTTGTAGAAGCATATTTTTTTTATGAGATATTGGTTGAAAGGGAAGACTGCCTTTACAACGTTGAAGTCTAATATGAATTCCTCCCTCAGTTTTGTAATAATTGTCACATCATTGGTCACAATATCTCAAATTGTAAGTGGTTGCACCCCAAAAGGAAAAGGTAAAGACTGGTCATGGTAAGAAACCTTTACTCATTGAGCAAGCTTCCCCAGACAAAAGAATAACCCAAAAATGGCATTCTCATGAGAAGGAGGTTGAGGCCAATACTTCCATGCCCATAGATGTTGAACCTATCAATGAAGATGCATCTATGATTGAAGAGAGACCATAGGATATTGCTATCCAACACAATACCTAGTAATATTGTTGACCCTTCCTTGGCCAACAGTTTTTTAGTTTCACATTACGAAATGTCACAGATGAGGTTATTATAAACAATCTTGAACAACCAGCATCCCCCATATCATATTGAGATTACATAGCAGAATGATAATGAGTAGGTAACTACCGAAACAACGATGGTTCCCCCACCTCATCGCTGCTTGATGCTTCAAAAGGACATTGAATTGCTTTGACAAATAAGGGTTGCGGAGAAAGATGCTTCACATATTGATGTTGCCCTATAAGCTCAATCTCATGCTTGTAAACATGATGCTTTAACATTAGAGAAGAGAATTCAATTTACAGTGGCACCTCCACACAATTGCCTTGTGTTGTAGGAAGATATTGAATTAGGACAAAAACTTTTGGTTAATGAAAACAAGGATTCAGAAATTGCTTTTCCACCTTATCTGATGAAGAATCAAAGCAAAAATTACATCAAACTACTAGAATCAATTCCTACAAAACTCATTCCAAGGGTGAAATCAGGGGTGGTTAAGCTGTTTATTTTTTCCTTACAATTATTTCTTTCCTTTTATTTTTAATTCTTTTTTTGGCCTCGTTTTGAAATAAGATAAAATAAAAATAAACTAAATCTAATCTAACCTAGAAACAAGGATGGACAATCATAACATTCCTAAAGGCCTAAAGGACCTTCAGAAAGACTCCTAGACCTCATCAGAGGACCCAACACCCTACAAAAGGACTTTAAAGGCCCAACGCATGTCCTCATCAGGACACCGCCTTTGATCACTTCTAGATAGCTCTAGAACACACCCAAATACTAAATTACCCCTGTTGCTTATCGCCTAAGTAACCAAAAAAAAAGCCTATGAAAGGCTATAAATAGAACCCTTGAGAGCAATCTCAAGGCATCTAATAAACAGTTTAAACCCCATAATACGACACTGATCCCTAGTATCCTTTATTGTACTTTTAGAAAGTACAAAGGAAAATAAAAACTAACCTAATCTAAAAAGATAAACCTAAACTAGAAAGTAGTAACTAACCCTAATTTCTAGTATCCAACATAAAACTAAAAACAAAAATTAAGTCTAACCTTAAAATAAAAAAATAATAGAAAATTAAAAATATACAGAAAATAAAATTAAAAACTTATCTAAATTAATCTAATTATTGACAAAATAGTTCTACCGATTACCTTGTCGAAATATGAACAATCTCCGACAGCAACGTCAAAAACTTGATGATCGAAATTGGCAAGTGCACTAAATCGTAATCAAGTAATAAAATAGTAAGTTATCATCGTTACAATGATTCTCGTTTAACTTGGTGATTAGCGAAATTTATTAATAGTAAAAGAATTTAAAAGAGATGAAGTTGTTTGCAAGGTTTTACTTGTCCTTCCCAACGCGAGATTATGTTTTGTTATTTAGAAGTATAATGGCGATTAGAGAATCGTTGAATCACCCATTCCGTCTTTGTTGGAATTAACTTGGTTGATTATTAGTTTATGACCTATCTTTGGATTTAAGAAAGTAAAACATGACCTAGTGATGTTACATGGAAGTTTTATTTTAATATCGCCGCAATTCAACCAATTACAATTGCGGTGTTCACTTAAGATGAGCCATAGTCCTAAATTCATACTTGAATTCGATTAAAAGAAATTAATTTATAAACTAAGCGATTTACTATTGTCTTGTTCGAACATAATTATGGTTGTCAATCCTAATATTCTCTATCTAAGATATGGTATAAAAACAAACATATACAAATTAAATCAAAGACAATTGGATTGTAAACTGGAAAAAAAACTTTATTAATTTTTCTAATATTTTTTTATTAATTAAACCCAACAAATAAGAAGGGGTTCATCGTCAAACCCTAATGAAAGAGGTTTAATTGCACATGGCAACAAACATCATTACAATACAATAGAAAAACATTGCCTATAGAGAACAAGAGGAGGTTGGAGATCCTCTGATGTAAAGCTCTGATGCTTGGCCCATGCATTACAAGTTGTAACACTAGCTTTATGAATGAATAAAAGAGTGTGCAAGGTGATAGACTTTTAGCAAGTGTACTAAAAATGCATCGAAGTAGTAAAATTTATAAGTTTGTATCCACAGGGACTGTTTCAATTTCTACTTGGCAAAAGCGTTAACATTAAGGATGTGTTAAAATTTATGGATTGCCCTAGGTAGTTGGATTCGGTTGCATAAAACTTAATACAAAGTAAATAAAATGGTTTGATAATTGGATTAAAATAGATGATCAAGCCTTTTTAATCCTCTATTGCTCACCGTGAGAAATTTGGCTCTCTTCACTCTCAAAGAAATTAGCCTAGCTTTACGACAGATTAACTAAGTGGTTTTGATCAATCTCTTGACTCAAAACCCTTTCCTAAGTTATAACCTTTCAATCTCTTAAACCGATTGAATAACTACAGAAGCATGGTGAGAATGTTAATCCATATGTCATAACCCTCAGTTTCCTATCTCTAGGTTCCTATGTTGAATTAAACAGAATTACTATTTCAGGATTAAAAGCTAGGGTTAGTAGTCATTCAATTCCTAAGATCAATTTATGTGATTGAAAGAAGCTAGGGTTAATAGTCATGCAAACAATCATAAGAAAAGCAATGAACACAAATAATTCTGAATAAAGACTAGGTTTTCATTGATGTCAAAGAGAGTTCTTAACAAATTACATGCTCACAGATTACAAAGATTCATCTCATGGCTTAATCAATCTAAGAGTTTAGCTACTCATA
>Ga0228711_1004875_pt1 | contig 20507 bp, 9 predicted proteins | sample MedpolnodulmetaG_2_FD_177996 | JGI IMG/M metagenome (GOLD analysis project Ga0228711, IMG submission 177996) | Root nodule microbial communities from Medicago polymorpha collected in Santa Monica, California, United States - brown nodules | ecosystem: Host-associated > Plants > Roots > Nodule... | reverse complement strand
AAAGATAAGTCTCTTTCTTGTGTGATTGAGCAACTTGTAATTTGAGATTACATTTTAGTGGAACTCTCCTTGGAAGTGCAAGGAGGACATGACTACTTCCGGTTTGTGGAAGGAACCTGTATAATTGATTGTGTTCTTTCTTCTTCTGTTCTTTACATTATCCGCTGCACATAGACTCTGAACTCACTCAAACTTTGAACTACTTCAGACTCTGAACCTGAGGACAGTTTTCTAGAACGTTAAGGAAGAAGTTTCCAAAAACACAATTCAACCCCCCTTCTTGTGGTTTTTCTCACCTTCAGGCCACACATTTTACTCCACAACCCAAACAATTTTCTCTTTCTCTTGTTTTTTCTCTTTTGGTTGAATCTTTGATGAATATTTAACCATGTTTGGGTAAAAACTTTATATCTTATCCACAGAATAATATTATTATCACTAAACAGAAACGTTGTTTAATATTTTCTCTAGCATTATTTTCATCATTTGATGAAGCTTTTGAGTTTAACTAAAAATAAATTTGTAGTATAATCCACACAATAATAATTCCTTAAAAATATATAATTGACATTATGTAGAATTGAAATTTAATTTTTATGATTTAAAAATAGACAGACTAAAATTGTGAGTGAATCAAAATAAGTGTATTTAAGACTAATTATTTTTTATTTACGTGGCCAGCTACATTTAAACAAAATTGAATATAAGTATTTTTGCAATTGAATAAATAAGGGAGCTTAGTCACTTTAGTCCCTGAATGCAGATAAATTGCAAAATAGTCTCTAAATGTAGACTTTGTTAGTCAATTTAGTCCCTGAATGCAGACTCCGTTAATCAATTTAGTCCCTAAGTGTAAACTCTGTTAGTTACTTTAGTCCCTGAAATTGATCAATAAATTCAGGAACTAAAGTGACGACTCATTTCCTATTCAAGAACTAATGACTAATTCCCCAATAAATAAATTGGGAAGTAAGTAGCATTGGATGCTTCAATTCTATCAAAAGATGATTGATAACGACCAGCTTCTGTCTATGTTCCATATTTCGTTAGTTGTTCATCATTTGATTCTTCCCTTTAGAACATTCTCATTTTGCCAAAATCAAAATATGTAAACATATAGTATCCCATGAAAAGGAGGGAAATTTGGGACACTCAGCAAATTGAAGTAAAGCTCACGCTAAGTTGAAAAAAAAATTCAAGATCAGTATCAGTTGGTGGCAAATTGCATTCCATGGCCAATCATAAAAACACATGCATTACATGTGTAGCATTATTTCAACATATAATTAAGATGCAGTTTCTTCAAAAAAAAATAAAATTAAGATGCAGTAACTATGTATATAATTTTTTAAAAAATAAAAATAGTCTATATGTAATTAGATTTGGTAGTTGAATAATTATTTATCACTGCTTACACAAAGCATAAACAGATTGGAAACACTTTCTTTTAACAATTATAAATAATGTGAATCATGTCTTAAAAGAAAAGGAGTGTTACATTTTACATAAGCCATGCACGACATCATAAGCAAACATTTTATCAAGACCCCAATTAAGGAAACATAATCACGGAACCTCAAGCCTATAACTTTATTTTTACTCCCTCCGTTGCATTAACAGAACAATGTTTTAAGCAATGGCTCTTTAAGCATTAAAAAATATTCTAATTAGTAGTAATTTAATAATGACATCCCCCTAACTATTTATACATGCCATTAAGCATGAAGTTATAGTTACAAAAAAATGTCCAATGTGAAACTAAACAGATAGTGATGTTTGACCATCAGTTAATCATCACTATTCCCTTCTACCTCCGCTGTTGTGATTTTGATCCTTTGATATGTCCCAAATCAAAGTCCAACTTCCCAAATGCTCTGCCCTTTGATTAAAGCCTAAACTTCTATTAGTAGTACCAATACGGTCTTTCATCAATTATATGGTATACAAATGAGACAAATCTTGCATGATGTATAAGTTTTTTTTCATCATTTGATTAGTATATTTTATAATGAAATTAAATGTGATTTATTGATCTTATGATAAAAATAAATAAATAATAGTGCACATTAAACAATCACAATTTTTTGCTTTGATTTTTTGAAAAGCTTAATATTATTTATTTTTTTCAGGAGAAAATTTATATTATTTTATTATTTAAATGGGTCATAACAGCATCCACAACGTGGAGCATCCACCATGTGGTGATTTATAAAGATTGTTTAAATGAGTTTCATGTAACTCAATACAAATTCGCAAAATTTATTTATAATTTTTTTAATATAAGTCTATAAGTCATAACTCAATCGATAAAAATACTAAAATTATTAGGTCAAACGTCGTGATTAGAGTTGGACCCAAACGTCTCCACTTATGTGTGTGTTTTTCAATGAATATTGTGATGTCGTCTATCTATAAACAAAAGTAAACATTTAACTTTCAAGCCAACACCTCTATAAAATTATTAAATAAGTTCTATTTATTAAGTCTTAATGATCATTTTGTGTCATTGTTTTCCCGTAAGAGTGAAAAGAGAAAATGCACATACCAAAGTTGGAAGCTATCAAGAGCCCCCTCACCATATCTTACTTTGCACTTCTTAATTATTTAAACAATTCAACTATATCTTTTAAATATTCATACTACTCATCCAAAATTCTACGATAGATACCACTAGATCCACAATAATCAACAAGAGTCCAACAAGTATTTGTTATTTGTAATTTATATATATTTTTATTCTTACACAAATTAATATAAACCATCGTGACTCAATTGGGGAACTATGGCAAATTTGTGGTTGCTTTCCAAAGCCAAATATCCATATGTTTCTGTGAGTGTCTTTGGCTTCAGTAAAGATACATTAATTGTCAACCGATATTTATGCTCTAACAACCTATTCTTTTTGTCCTTCGATGAGAGCGCTACATAGGTCGGTCCTTATTGAATAAGGTAACCACCACTACATTGGAGTCACATTGTATGACATAGACCCCACAATGTCACATAAGTGTTATCCACATTGGAGATGTTTTAAGGGCGATTAGAACATATTTTAGCAACATCCTTAATCAACTCTTACAAGATGACTTATTAGGTAGTAAATGGGTGCGTAAGCACACCAACCATTTCCTGACTTTACATTAATTCACTTTTAGCTTTGGTGACATATTTTTGCTTTAGACAACCACCATAATTTTAGCCTAAAAAAACATAATTCTCACAAAGTCACACGGTACAATACGGAATAAAAAGACCCGAGAGTGAGAATGGAAGCATTTGGTTCCCACCTATTTAGGCTTGATTGTTGGAGGCGTAAACTACGAATTTTGATTTATTGGGTCATTCTCATTGATGACCAAATGCCATTACTCAACTTGCCTCCCCTTTTAAATTTAAATCAAAGAGAAGATCTAATTGGCTCTAATTATTTGCATTCTCTTTAACTAGTAAACTAAAATACGACTTTTGAATGTGCGTTGAAAAGAGCTGGTCAACAAAGAACTCTCAACTCCACGTTTTCTTTGTCATTAGGAGTAAAGATGAAGATACATGCTCTCTTTGGTAAAATACTGCTTGAATTAGCTTATCTCAAACTGTTTTAAACTCAAAAAAATAAGTTATAAACTTGCGAGAAAGTGACAGTCACCAAACATGTCTTTTTTGATTAAATGAGTTTATAATACATAAATTATAAGTTATAAACTCAAAAACAGACCTTATCAAACATACCAATATTAAATTACAAAAAATCAATCAAGACTAGGATTAAGCATTTCGTGTAATTAAACTCTCTCTATCGATCTTTTGCCTTGTAGTGTGGTGTGGATGCGTTTCGGATTGCAATTGCATTTGCACATGCTTTTTGTGATGAGGCAGATATAAATGACTTTGGCTTATAAGGCCAATAGTCTAAAGATTGCATGTGGTATCTGGTAAGATGAGAGATATTAGACACACAACTACTATCCACTTCCATGTGAGAAGATGGGGTTTCTAACTTTATCCATTTCCATCTTTGTCAATGATGTTCAACGTTTTATTTTATTATTCTATATATACTTAATAAAATGAGGTCATTAACAATCGAGATTGAGTCTAACAGAAGATTTAAACGACCAAAACATATGAATAAAAGTTTGAATCCCAATTATAAGAGATGTTTATATTTAATATTCAACAAATCTCTGATATATTTTTTTTTAGGGGAAATCTCCGATATAATTAACTTCACTGGAGTAAAGCTATAAAAAAAAATGCATGGATGAAACCATATTATTGTTATTTGTCAATATTTGAGGCCAGAGGGTGTGACCCAAGAATAATATCTGTTTCATTTTAACTAGGAAAGATAGAGGATAGATTGGCCGTTGGCATCAATTAATGACTCATATCCAAACCAAACCAAATTTTTAGCTTTTAGTTGCGTGAATTTGTCCACTTTCCCCCAATGAAAATAAAATAAACTAAAGATTTCATTTTCTTATAAAATACTACTTAGTAAAATAAAAAGATAAGGGAAGGGTCTGGGTGGAAAATAGTAAAATACAATATGTAGATGAATAGAACACGACATCATGGGCTTGTATTGGCTTTGGGTTACATTACTCTACCCTACCTGAGAAAAATGTTCTTCTGAAACCAATTCTTGCTTGCACTTGAGAATGAATGTACCTCTTTTGGTTCAGGAGGTAGACAACACATAAACGGATCAGAAGTTCAGCATATCAGTTTCACTAAAGAGGGGACAAACATTGTCAGTCATATGGAGTATGGACAAATTAATCATCTATTACTTCTATTTTTTTTAGGGACGAAACGCATATTAAAGTTTTTTTTTTATATAACCATCTAGTATTACTTGTGTTTCATTAATCGTTAAAATAAATTAATACATGTAATGTTTATTAAAAAAAAATAACAATAAAACATCAAACTTTTTAAGATATACTCTTGAAGTGTATAGATAGAAAATTCAATTAAAGAAGGAGAAGTCACATTGTGTGTCCCTCTTATGCTTCGATGAAAATTGATCATTGTTAAATCATGATTGAAACTTTGTCCAAACAACGTGGTAACATACAATAACTTATACCGCTACTAGACTTAATAGTGAAAATACTACAAAAGTTACTATAAATGCCCACTATTTGGACGCATGCAAAATAAAAGCACCATATGGTTGACAATGTATGCAAATATATTGTTAAATCAATTCATTAACCACTTATATTTTGTTCGTGAGTTTGGAGGGGAAATGAGGAAGGATTTTGGAGGAAAAAAAAAAGAATAAGTGAAAGAAATAGAGGATATTGAGAGATAAGGGTTTTGGAGGGTCATTTTTCTTCATAATATAAACTTTCCCCATTTGATGGAACTAAAAAATTGTATTGAAGGAGGGTTTTTGGGGTTTTAAAGGGTTTATATGAACTCTTCAAATTTAATTAATGTTAAAATATTCTTAAAATTAAAATATATAATCATAATCATTAATTTATCATTCTCTCAAAAACCACTCTTTCAAAAAATATGAAAAATTTCTTCATATTTTCCTATATTTTTCATCCCCAAAGCTCTTCCTTCTCCTCCTCTTCCAAACCCCCAAACAAAACCTTAGCGGTTAATGCGTTTTAAATTTTTTCTCTTCACAACCACTGGAACAAGTGTTTGGTTAATGACTTGCAAATATTTGGCTAATTAAGTTTATTGTATAGTTAATGAATTTCAACATACTGTTATAGTTATTAACCACAAATTCAAATTGTGTTAACTATATTCTTATATTTGTTAAAATGTGATTTGCAAAAAAAAAGTTATGGACAGTAAATTTGTAATTATGTTTAAAATTAATCAAGAAATGCTAAAAATGTGCTATGATCATTATTTTTGTATGACGATACAATAACCACTAAGTATCCACCATCCTTCAATAATGATTAATTTTTATCAAAATACGGTTTGGCACACAAGATAATTATCTTTTGATAATCAAGTTTTTTTCATACGCAAAATTCAGATATAAACTCATGACCACTTAAGGTGTCTGAATCTCTTACCATCTTAACCAGTACGACATGTTGACTTGTTGCTGCTATGATCACAATGATATGATGCAGTAGATAATGTATAGTGAAATGGGCATGCATGCTGCTGCATACATAATTAATCCTATCGTAGCCCTTAATTCAACGTTGGACCATTTTACTGTATCAATGAACCGGGATTCGGCATGCCCACAAATCAGCAGACAATAACTTTAATTTCGTTGGAAAGATGAGTTTTCTTAAGCAAGCAGTTTGCAATCATATACATTGCCACCCGTTTTCTTGTTCTTGTGCCTTAGGAGGCACCATGTAATATTTTTTTTTTTAATAAGAAAAAGTTTATGTGAATTGAAATCTTTAAGTTCATCAACAGCGTTAGGACAGTCTAACATTCATCGAACATTTACAAATATACTTATATATTATCTATCTAAAATGTCTTTATATTGATAACGAGAGTTGAATCCACAACTTTACAAGTGAATCAATTTCTTATCAACTAAACAAATCTTCGTTTTCGAGGCACCAAGTAATGTTGTTTTTACCTTTTCTTTATTGATTTGTTTCTCTTTTTTGGGTTCCTAAGATTATGGAGCAAGCAACTTCTATCTTTATTGTCTTTTTTCCTATTCCAAACTAACTGCCATACTCGAGTATACATGAAGTACCAACGACCACGGCATCATATTTAAGTGCTTTTGATAATTGATGATAAAACGGGGCCACACAATCTGGACACTAATAAAAGGGTGGATGAGTACTAGTATTTGTGGTAGGGGCTGGTGGCATATTTAATCATCTAACCTACACAAGCATATCTGTGCTCCTGTCTTCATGTTGAGCTCACATAATAATTATTTCATGTATACGGTGTTCACACAATCACATGCATAATTCATTAATTAAAAACATAAAAGTCAATAAAATCCATGTTAAAGTTATTTTAGGGCTCATTTCGTAGGGGGAAAAAAACAGTTGATATAATAAGAGAATATTGGATAGTACTAAAATATATGATTTTTTTTTAGAAGATTAAAATATATGAACTTGTTAAGTTCTTATCCTTTTTCCTTAAAAAAAAATCATTATCCTTTTAATATTTAATGTGTACTATATTGATAAATTGTGATTGAGGGATGAGATATAATCATAGTTACATTGAGTCAAATATATCCCATGTAAACTAGAAAATTGTTCACAAGAACTAACATTTACGATATATTTTAAAGTCGATTGCCGACTCTTATAAGTTCCAAAGAAGAAAATTTTGACCGATAAAAACAAGTAGGCTAAATTAAATGAACTTTTCCCTGTCAAATGTAAATAAGCAATTAACTACTTACATCCATGAATCTATTATTAAACTCTTAAAGTTTTGTATCAATCACTTGAAAAAATAGCTCAACTTGAAACCGAAGAAAGAAGTAGAAAAAATTGAGTTTTTCGGCCCCTCTGTTTCTCACTTTTCGATGACTATCTAATGCTTCAATTTTCTTTTTACTCCCTCCGTTTCATTTTAACTGAGCTATTGGCTCATTTTTCACACTTATTAAAAAAAATGTATAAGAAAGAGAGAGAGAAATGGGTTTGAGTGCCCTTATCAACTATTGGTGCATTCTTCTTTATCATAAATGCAAAGTAGAATATATTGAATTGGGAGTGGTGAAAGTAGTATTAATTAGTTTTATAATTGAAAATAAGTAATTAATATTGTATTAAAAAGTGAAATAGGTCAATTTTTTTGGGACAATATTTTTTTGCAAATGACTCAGTTAAAATGGGACGGAGTGAGTATCTTCTTTAGAACATTTCATATTTGTTTTAAATAAAAGCGAATGGCTCTTTGTTTCTCACTCTCGGTTTCTACACACGGTGATATAATAGTATAATACAGTACAAACTGGTCCACTTTTTTGTTGGTTTAATAAATATAATAAAATATAATGGGGCAAACATGAGAAATAAAATGGGGTTAACATGTTAATAATTCTCATTAATGGTAGAAATATAAAGCTAGAGTGGAGTCAATTGACCCCAAAGCATCCTAACTACATTCATGCCTATCTATAAGGTAGCCACGTCCTTATTCACCGCTCATTCAAACATACACTAAATTATATCCATAAAAATTGTATTTTGGAATTTTTTAAATGTTCTTTTGATATATAGACATTGTGGTTAGGCTTAATTGGATTGTTGACATCAAAGTATTATTATCTCTCTTCTCTAAAAAAAAAAAGACATCAAAGTATTATGATCGTACGATTTTAGCCCTCATCTTTATAGAGTGATTTTGGCCTATTATGTTTTCCCCTCTATTTGGTAGTTTGCCTTCAAGTTTTCTCCTAAATAAATGCTAAGATCATATCATTCATTGGCATGATACCAGTCTCTCATATTTGACATAATTTTTTTAAAAAAATTAAAAGCTTAAATCACCAAAAAAGTTTGAAAGCTAATTAGGGGTTTCACACGTACAAGCTCACACTTTTTACGTTTAATTTTAAGCAAAAAATTCACACCGGATATGAGAGTTTGGTGCCAAGTCAATAAATAATGCAATTTCAGTATAAATTTTAGAAGAAATTGAGAAGAGGATTACCAAATCACAAAAGGAAAAAACACAATAGGCTAATACTGCTCAAAGAATTATGCTCTTCTCCCAACAAAAAAACGCTCATTCACAACTGAAATGACCAAAGTGTCTCTACGTGAGTTTACTCACATTGCTTTCTTTTTCTATCAGTTGTGTTGCTTTTCAAATACTTGCATATGTCACAAGAGTAAAAAGCCTAATCAGGATGAGTTGTGTTGCTTTTTGTCATATGGTGTTGCTTATCAATTCGTCTTTCAATCTCAACCGCATATACTATTCTTCTTCATTTTTAAATTTAATCAAAATTTCATTCTCGTATTATTATATAACAGAAAGCTGCCTACTCCACTGAAAAACAATTTAATAGATAGATAGATAGCTAAGGCAAAGTAGAAAGCCAAGAATATAATAATAATAATTAATATGGCTACTGTGGTTGACTCCCACTTTGGTTGAATTAATGTATGTTGTTCAACCATCGGAAGTTTGGTTGGGAATGATCAAAACATGATGGGAGAAGAGTAGAATTCTTGCTCAAAAGAACATGCAAAGCCATATGAGTTGGGCTTTCCAAATGGTTTTTCCCCATTCATTTGGGGCCAAGCTACATCCAACACCAGCAGATAAGTTATACACCCCTACTTACATAAACTTCTTTTTCCACCCTTAGAGGCACTTAAGAAGTATATACTTCTAGAAAAAGCACAATTTTTGCCATTCTAAAAAATATGTGACTTTTTTATAAGTGTAGAGGGAGAATAGCTTTCCCCTTATTACACCTTCACTGCCTTAAAGTTTGGAAGCAATTCACCTTAACATATCCCTAATAATATTCGACAGCATTTACATTTTTTGAGAATTATTTTGCTTCTTTAACCAAATACATCTTCCATTCCTTTGCTCTCTTTTGATAATAGCAAAATATTTCATGCTAAGATAGAAATAGCATTGATAATAATAATATAATAATAATAATAATAAACTTATGATGGCTGGCATAACAATCATCATTGCCAACTGAGAACAACAAATTTCTCTGCACTACCAAGAATGAATCATATACACAAGTTGTTGAATAACATCCCTTCAAGAAATTTTGCATGTGTATCTATCTATCCGTGGCAAAGTTGTGAACAAAGTTGTTGTCTATCAGAAGAGCTAGTATTTGACAGAGGATAAATGTCACTTCTACCATTGCTCATGCATGTGATGTTAAGTTGATTTCCGAATTCCGTTGTCTGCATAGAATATTGTATCAAAACCAATTTAGATAAAAGAAAAAACATTGTGTAACAATCTTCTAAAATGTTTGAATCAGAAACAATGAACTAGAAAATAGAATTGATAGAAGATACACAAGAAATGAGCACTCACCTCACAATAAATGCTTTGTTCCTGACAACTCCATTTTGAGGTAGGAACACAACTTAAATAATGACACCACGAGCAACGTTCATTCAAGTTAACACCTCGAAAGAGTAGAACCATCCCAGTAATGAATCTGTCAAAATTATCCAACTTTAGATTAAATACTACTTTACAAGCAATGACATAAATTCAATCTCTACAAACAAAGTATTTGTGAAAAGAGTATCCAAGTCCTAATCCTATGTAAATACCCTCTCTTATGTAAACATCGTCTCATCAATATCAATGCAAATCTATATCCCTAAGAATATTAAAGGTAATATACAAAAAAGAAAAGAAAACTAAAACGAACTTACCCTGCAATGAGTAATAGGAAAGACAAAACCCACAACACATATTGATAAGGTAAGTACTTATTGTGTTTAACAGAAAATGCATGAGATCCAGATTTAGATTGTTGTTGGCTTATCCATTTAAATTGAGGACGAATCAAAACGACAAATCCAAGAAAAAAGCCAGAACCAAATCCTCCTAGATGAGCGAAATTGTCAACATGTGGAAGGACTCCAACAGCTAAATTTATTACAACAATGACTATAAGAGTCAACAATGCAGCCATCTGCAAAACATCATGAGACAAAATGGAAAAATAGAATGGTTTAGGCGCAGACCGCAAAGACAATAAATTATTTATCAGGAAGCACTATTGAATTGAACACATTTTTTTAGTTCATTCACCTTATTGGCATATATCGTCCAATTAATGAAGAGCTCTGAGAGCATCCCTCCGAGTAAGCCAAACAATGCACCAGATGCACCAACTGAGATGCCCGTTTGTATGAATAACGAAGACAGCAAACTCCCTCCAAAACCAGATATCACATAGAGAAATCCAATTCTAACTGTGAAAGGTAGAAATTACAATCGACAACAAAGCTTTTTTATTGATTTCATTGCTAAATAAACTCAGCTGAGTTTCTTTTCTTCCAGAACATTTATGTAAAAACAATGATACTAATACAGATAATGGAACACTGTTGGTCAGAAGAAATATAATTACATACTTGAACAATGCAAGGATAATTACCAGAACCATACCAAATCCAAATTCTTGTTCAAGCCGAATTCCAATAAAAAGAAGACTCAACATGTTGGCAAGTACATGGATAGCCCCACCATGCAACCATATACAAGAGACAAGGCGCCAACCTTCGTGTTCATGAACCACTTTATCTACTTCTAGAGCACCCATCTTCTGTAATCTGAAAATGCAAGTAATAAATAGTTTTCGTCAGCACATAAAAAACATCTCCTAGAGATATATCTACCTAAAATTAAGATTAGTACTGTCCATTAGCTATTGCAAAAACATAATTTGGACTGAATTTGAGTTGAAAATTCTCAACTTTTAGTCATTTCTGAAATTTCATAGCCATAGAGAATGTAATATATGAATCACCGATAGAGACACAGACACAAGACAAACACAACACTCACACATCTGTTAGGTTTTTTATATTGAACATATGCATCCTTACAAAACCGACTTGCAAAGCGAGGACTGCCCATTTACAAACACGTGTTTTTGTTTCTAAATGACAAATGTTAGCAATTAGTTGTTATATTAATATTTACTCCTTCGTCCGAGTTTGAACTCAGAACCTCCAACTTCTTATCCCTTAGCTCAAATAAATTTAACTACCCAACCCCCCATTTATAAACACATGTTCATGTCATATCTCATTCAATGTGAGACTCTTAACACCCCCTTACGCCCAATCTTAGACATCTAAAGTGTGACCTGTGTGGCCAGATAGCAGGGACTCAACGGATCTTGGATAAACTCTGATATCATCTTAAAATTTCGATTATGCCTAACTCATTCACAAAACTGGCTTGCAAAATGACGACCATCCACCCTAATAAACTCATTCTCAAGCTTTAGACGAGACTCTTAATAACATCAACAGAGATAATAATTTGAGAAAATAGAATAATTGAATGTAACTACATTGTAATTAAATAAATAAATAAATAAAACATTGTAATTGTAATTGTAATTGTATGATAAGATGAAAAGATAAAGAGAAAAAGAAAACTCACGTAAAGGAAGAAGGACCAAAGAGAGGGTTTTCTTTAAGTGGTTGAAAGGAGAATCTTCCAAGAAAAGGAGCAACACAAGTGCCATGAAATGCATTCTCAGGACAATCATTAACATACATTGTAACAATGAAAATAACAACGTTGGCAAACACAAAAGTTGGAATAAGCCATGGAACCCATTGCTTAAAGAGCCTGAAATCACGATCACGAGTGACGGGAGGATTCGACGACGACGGAGACCCACGGCGAGGATGAACCTTAACCTCAACGGTGGTGCCACCATGTGGGTTCCTCCCTCCACTCATGATGATATTATTTTTTTTGGTACCCTTTTGAACAAAGATTTCAGATTTTTAACACATTTTGGAAATTAATGATTGGAATTAATTTTCCTCCGTGATTATAGATGATTTTGAAATGGATTTGAATCAGTTAGGAATTTTTTTTTTCTTTGTGTTGTGGAAAATTGTTTTTTATGACCAGCCAGAATCCAACAAGACCCTGACAAAGTTAGGAATTTGTTGTTGTTTGTGTTTGTTTTTGCATGTCTCGTGTTTAATTTAACTTGTTTATTTGTTGACGAGGATTGTTTAGTTGTAGGGTCTCTTTGGTTTTGAGAGGAATTCTTTACCCTCCTACGCCACCTAATTAACTTACCACGCCAATATTCTAATTTTTTTATAGCAAAAATATCATTTAATAATTGTCAAAAAAAATTATTTAATGAAAGAATCATTTATGACCCAACAGCAAGATGCTAAGGGTTTTCTTTTCGGTTAATTAAATGTTTTGAATTCGAATTCAATTTTGAGAATACAACAATGTTAAATCTAGTTTTACCATCTATTACTCGACTTATATTGAAATCAAGTTTGTGGTCCATTGCATATCTGACTAAAGAAATTAATGTATGTAGTTGCATACAGAGGACATAACAACAATCATTAGGTAAGTTAAATTGTTTTGCAGTTGGCTGTTGCCTTGCAGTTGCAGGCTTGCACTCTATAGTACTACGGTTTTCTTTCTCCAGCTGTATTATGTTTTGGCTTCGGAGAAAGGAAACAAAGATTAAAAAATAATTGAGTCAATTTGAATGATGTCACTTCCTCAACAATAAAAAAGAAATCACTTGTCTGTTTTCTTTCGTGGCATTTTCTACATTATAAAACGTTCATTCTCATCAAATATAAAAAACAAAGCAATCATTCAATCAGCTAATATTTTTATTACTATGTTGTGCAAATAAACAATTTTATTAGATTTTATGTATGGTCAAGCTCTCGCCAAAGAAATCAAGAGCATGCTTGGGAGCCGAGTTTGGTTGCCGCCACCGTGCATCACATCTTTCAAAAGCTAGAAAGTGTAGCTTCCTTCCATACAACCGAGCCTCGGGACCTGACATTCTAAAGATGCACCGCGGATCCAAACAAGTGCCGAGTACAATACTAATCAATATATAAAGCGAAAACAAGGGAACAAATAAGGGTAGGATTATAATTGTAACAGCCACATTAGCACTTTCATGACAGGTGATGCCTTTGTTGGTCTTTCCTAACTATTGCAGCTTTGTTCCTGGGTGTCACAGTTCACATAACCTTCTCAGTACTTGCAAAATTCAACTTCTCAATGACCTATGGTTTAAAATTTATCTTGTCCAAGAAATCTCCTAGACTGAGCAGTTGCATTTCCATTTAGGAAGAGTCGCATATTAATGGTTGGTTGGTGACAAAAACGGAAAACCAGAAAATGGATCAACATAAGTCACAACTTCAGCTAAACCAAAATCAATTAATCATCAAAATTTGCCAACAGTTTTAACGTAGGTGTGTCCACCACAAAAAAAAAAAAAAAAAAAAAAAACTTAGGTGCTTCCTACTAAAATCAAAAGACAGACTATGCAGATTCTATCAGGCAAACTTGTGTTCTCAATAATCAGGTTACTGAACTGCAACATCCTTTGAGTTTTTGCAAAACTGGAATGCATACATGAGTTGTTATCATTTATCTTTTTATGTAGTCATCAGAAGATATACCAGGCCTTTCAGTATTCAACAATCTCTGACCCGCCAAGCTTTGAACTTCCATATACTCTATCGACAAATGTGATTGGAACCTGTAGACATATGAAACTAAGGTAAGCTAGGAAGTGAATAATGAACAGGGTGGTAAGCTTGAACAGGGTAGTTACATTAAGAACTTTAAGCCTACTCTACAAGTATTTGGGAGAGAAATGAAGATGTAGCAAACACAATAAAAAGAAAAAGCTAAACCAACAAGCATTCAAATCCTTAAGCCATCTACTCTACAAGTATTTTCATCTTTAGCAAATTATATTTTCAGACAGTTTGCAATTTACAGTATGAAAAATGAAGTTCCACAGTCCAATTTACAAGTTTTATGCATAAAAGGGGCAAGTTATACATGACCAAAGAAAATTATGCTAGATATAACAAGATATGATGCATAAATGGTAAGCACATATAGTGATGATCAATGCTAACCACATATCTAACCAACCAAATATAAAGGATAATAACCATCACGAATTAAGAAACCGCACCTCTTTGATATGGTACCCTTTTCTGGACGCTCGTACTATCATCTCCATTTGAAAGACATATCCCTTACTAACACAGCAACTAATGATATCTTCAAGCACTGTTTTCCTATAAAGTCTACAAAGAACCAAAATACATCAATCTCAAACCAGTCAACAGGGGAGCAACAACACTCACCAAACTGTTTAATATCCTTTATCAAGCTCTATACCTAAAAGAACCTGTCAAATCCGAGACACCGGGCCATAAAAGTGTTTGTGCAAGAACATTTGCTCCCCTACTTGTTAGTTTGCGCATTAGATTCCATCCATGTACACCACTGCCTTTAACATACCGAGTCCCTGTAACTATATCAGCATCAGTTTCCAACTGCTTTCTGAAAAAGAAAAGGCAAGACTTAAGTTGTGGCAAATAACAATAAAACAAGAAAGACATTCTTGAAAGCTTTCCTTACCTAATGCAAATATTTTGGCTGCAGAACAACAAAAACATATCAGGAAAATAAAAATACAATGCTGCAACTAAAACTTCTCTGAACTAAAAATCTAAAACAAAGTTCATCCAACTATTCAAGTCTTGTTAACTTTCTATTCCTTTTCAAATTTAATCACTCTTCATGACTTTAATCTATTGTGTACATGTGAACAGAATAACTTACATGGTGTGATAGATCAGCATCCATAATGACAACAAAATTTCCGGAGTAAAAGTATCAGGACAGTACATTTATACCTAAACCCATCTTCCTAGGTCTTGCTCTTAACAACAGTAACCACAAGAATAAGCATGGTTACTCTAAATGATACAAAGGGAGTAACAAATTGATTGACATTTTTCAATTTCAATGACTAAAATGGCTATTTATGAATCACTACTAATTTATATTAATGTCACTACTTACAATCCGATCTTCTCCATAAACCTGTTGCAATTGTTTTACAACATCTTGAGTACCATCAGGACTCCCATCATCCACAACAATAACTTGAAAATCAACATCCCTAGATTGAGAAGTACAAAAGAGTATTAGTATTTGTCAATGTTAATAAATAGCAGCAGCTCTAAAGGGTGCAGCGGAATTTGAACAAATTGTTATTATACGATAGACTATTTAGTCAAAATGACGAATAAGTGTAACACCAACAGTTGTGATCGAAGGTGTGTTCAACTCACATGACACTAACACATGTGATTACATTCAATAATATCATTTTCGTGTCAACGTCTGTGCTTCATAGCAAATAACAGCTATAGTGAAGTAGAATTTGAACAAACTGGTATTTCGTTTATTATATGTAGGAACAATTATACTGTATTTGTTTTTCTGATTCTGCTTCAAATCCATTTTAATCTGAAATTGGAACAAATCAACGCGATTCGTATGTGTTTATTTATGATGAAGTGATTGCATTCTGTTTTTTTTTTGTTTTGTTTTTTTGAAGAGTCGTGTTTCACTTGTTTCGGAAATGTTTTATGTTCTAAGTATTAAAACTAGAAGAATGTTTCAACAAGGCGTTTGTAGTCCAACGGTTAGGATAATTGCCTTCCAAGCAATAGACCCGGGTTCGACTCCCGGCAAACGCATATCTTTTTTATCTCACATGGAAAGATTAATTTTATACGTTTTGTCAGTCACAGGAAGAGTGTCCTTTGTATTTTTCTTATTTTTGACAAGTAGTTCTTTGTCAATATTCTGTATATGAAAGGTTTCGTCTCAATCCAAAGATATACATAATTCCAAACTAAGGACCAATGAGGTTAATATCTATTTCTGTGGTATTAGTTCTTCCCCATATTTGTATCTTTATATTTTTGTGGTTGTTATTGTATATGTGTGTTTGGTATTGCATCTTTATAATCAAAATTCACATTGTAACGTGTGGGTTGCACAAGCTATCAATTTTTTATTTTATTATTAAATGTTGATATACTCTACATTGATGCAACACTCTTTAAGAACTCTCATAATGTTGTCAAAATACTAAATCTAATCTAATCTTATAACATTTAGGTGTAGTTAAGTCGTCTAATTAATCTTAATTAGAGGAGTTGTGCTTCCTTTTGCAAAACAATTCAAAATACAAAGCCAAAACATCAACTATTTGATCTAAATATGCAATAGTGAGAATGCTTTAGACAATTTTTATTTATTTATTGGTGTGATGCGTTAAACAATTTATTTGGGAGTAAATTTTTTATTATGACATGATCAATTATCTTATGTGCATTTGAACCTCTACCAAGTAAGGTGCATAGTTAGGACTAGGAGTACCTCTCCACACAGTAATTATTTTCCCTAAGAATAAAATTCACATTACTTGCATTATTCACAATTTCCTTCTAATCCAATTTTAATAATACATAAATCGTCTCTCATATAGAACAAATTACTTTCTCTACTAACTTTGACTCATCTTATAAAAGTCTAAGAGATTAATTTAGATATGTAAAAAATTAATTTGGGTGACAAGAAAATTGTAACTTGTAAGTAATCAAATTGAGTTTAACCAACAGAAAGCACATTTGTCTTTGTTCATTTCCATTTCTTATCTTAATCTTAACATATGAACATGTTGGCAAGTACGAGCAACAGCAGCACCGCTTTAGGTGGATGGACGGTGTTACAGTTATCCAAAATCAGAAACAACCGCTCTGTTTCATCTTCCTTCTCTCTTCGGATCTCTGCCACCTGCGATGACCGTCCTCATGGTCCATCTTGTATATATGTTGGTCCTCTTCAAACTGCCACCCAAGAAACCCTTGAAGCTCTTTATTCTCAGGTAACTTCTATTCAACCTTTTCTCCTTCTGATTTTATGCATAATCACTTATATGATAAGCGCTTGTATTTTTTATCTTTCTTCTTTTTTGTTAATAGGCAAGGGATGCATATTACAGAGGAGAACCTTTGATAGTTGATGACATGTTTGATAGAGTAGAGGTATCTTATCATTCTTCCCCCCAATTCACCACATATGCTTCTTAACTTCTTATATATATACTGATCTTAATCTTATGTTATGGTCACAGTTGAAGCTTAAGTGGTATGGTTCCAAGTCAGTTGTGAAGTATCCTCGTTGCAGTATCAGGAGGCAATCAACCTATGCTGATGCTGAGGTGATTTTCTTCAGTTTAGATTAACTTTTTCTTTGCTCTGACTTCGCTATCACCCTTATTGATTGATGAAAATTCACCAATTTTAGTTGCTGATACTTAAGTTTTAGTTGCATGGTTCTCTTAATAATGTAAAGAATGCATATTGGGGAGAATGATGTTGGATCTTCATGTGGCTGAGAAAGTTATTTGTGTGAAAAAATCAAATCCTACATTCATTATAGATCAGACCTGAAAATAGTTTATAAAGATAATAGACATCCGTTATATTAAAATTGATTGTGTGACGTTGAGTTAGGTTCACGAACAAATATTGAATGTTTTTGTTTTCGAAAAGGCGTTATGTTCATGTTTTGTAATACATATTACATCCATCTGGTTAGAGTGTTAAGGTTCCCCTACCCCTTTTCCCTTCTCTTTTTCTATTCTTGGTTTCTTCGTCTTAATATTGAATGATGTGGATGTAGGGCAGGAAGATCTGTCTATGGTTTTTGCATTAGCGAGTGCTTGGACCCTATTTTTTGCATTTGGTAGTTCAGCAATGGTTGGGCCAATGTTTTACAGCATCAACTTGGCTTATCAAAATGCATTTAATTTAGGATTATCATATGGTAGCCAAGCATCACAACTAAGTCCTCTTTTCATGGCGAATACCATTATCTTCATGGCACTCGGTTTTGTCATAGGATATCCGGTTGCTTCCGCTTCAGGTAAAAATCCTTTTGCTGCTACTTTTCATCTCAAGCCTTACAAATTTTAACTTTTTATGTCACTGCTTTTATATTCATATGTTATTACGTGCCTTTTTCCGACAGTTAAAACACTTCAAGGCTTGTGGAGGAATGACTTGGCAGCACTAAAGGGTTCATGTCCAAATTGTGGAGAAGAGGTTAGTCATTGCCCCCTCAAAATTTGTATTCTTTCATAGTCTCCTTAACTTCTCTGGCTGTTACCCATGCCATAGTAAACCATTGTTGGGTGTCTTTGACTAATGATCTTGTTTGGATACACATCTTAACCGAACACTTATTCAATAAGCAATTATCTTATTATGAGCTTATATAGCAGTTGTTTGTTTTATTGAAAAAAGAATGAGAGTGAACTCTATAATCTAAAAACAATTCATGACAGTTAGCAATATAGAGGAACTTAAATAAGTTATAAGCAACTTATGAATATATCATTCACTTTTTCATAAGTTCTTTCAAACACTTAAACAAGAACTTCATTAAAACTGTCTGAGTGAGTTGGATTCCTTATCTTCCAGGTATTTGCATTTGTAAGAACAGACAAGGCTAATAACTCACCCCATAGAGCAAAGTGCCATGTGTGTGAATGCTTATTGGAATTTCGCACCGAAGTTGAGGTAATAACATAACTAATATTGTTTTCACTTCTTGCAAAAGGCAGTGCATAACATTAGGCTACCATTTGATTTCACATATTATTATGAGTATAGAAACATACAGTACAGTATAGAGCAAGAGCTGCTAGTATTTTTCTCTTTTGCATGACACGTATGATGTTATCATTTGCAGCAATCAACTTCAAGATTTGGTAGACAATGGGTTTATGGACGTATTTACCTTGTGCGTAAATCCAGACGCCAAAGGGAGCTGTAAATTTTCCGTGACTATGATTGTCAATAGTAAGGAAAGGAATACAAGCAACTTCTGTTTATTTTTGAATTTTAGTCTAAAAAGGTTCTGTCTGAAGCCAACTTGTACACTTCTAGTTAGCAAGGAAGGAGTTGTTATGTCAATCACTAGACGCTTGATTTATTTGATTATGTGTTATCATTGTCAGCAATTGTAGTTATCAGACGATTATAGACATTGAAATGTAATCTTCGAAATGAAAAGTCAAACGTAAACCAACTTGTGTTCAAACTCAGTTGTTTGCCATTAGTAAGATAAATGACATTGATCTCAGCAAAAATATATTAGATCACTGGAATAGAGTTACGCTATTTTTATTTTTTTTTGTCTGTAGACAGAGTGGTAAGCAACATATGGAAACTCACACGTAAAGGAGAGTTCATGAGTTCAAATCGGATAACCACGAAACACGAAAGATTATATTGTCAGTTGAATTAGGTCCGACAAAGAGTTGCGGTAGTTTTATCATTGACAGTTCCATGACTACAACCATATTGTGTACCTAGCAAATGTGCGGTAGTTACCTATTGTTCCTAGACTTGATCATCATGTTACAAAAACAATTATTGTTCAGTTCGATTCTAACTTTTGTTTAAGGGATTGTTCGGTTCTTACTTACTGTCAAGTAAATTTAGCATTAGGTTGTAATTAAAGGCATTGCTGGTCAAATTAACATTTGATAATCATTCTACAACCATCGTGAGATTTGAATTATGTAGGTTATTAGGCTAAGCACCTCATATTCAAAATTCAAATAAGATTTTCGACATTTAAAATTTGAATAATTTAGATTTTAGACTAATAAACTTTGAAAAATTTAAAACCATTTAATGCACGCTTGTATTAGGAAAGGGTCCCTAAAAATGTGATACGTGATATGTTTTTTTTTATTTTTTTGAAATAGTGATACGTGATGTGTTAAAGATGTATGATATCATGGTGAATTAATTTGCCAATACTTTGTACCCAAAAAAAAAAATTGCCAATACTTTTTATGAAGGACGTAATATGTACTTATGTACATACCCTTCAAACTTTTTTCTGTCTTTAACTTCTAATTAACTTCTTTT
>Ga0228711_1004874_pt1 | contig 20508 bp, 12 predicted proteins | sample MedpolnodulmetaG_2_FD_177996 | JGI IMG/M metagenome (GOLD analysis project Ga0228711, IMG submission 177996) | Root nodule microbial communities from Medicago polymorpha collected in Santa Monica, California, United States - brown nodules | ecosystem: Host-associated > Plants > Roots > Nodule... | reverse complement strand
TAGATGTGAAAAGCATAATTGAATGATTCTTCAGTATTTGTGAGCTTTTCGCAGGATAACTTGCAAACCAAGTAATCAAAGTGCCTAAAATATACAGTCTATTTAACTCCTTTTTGACACTTATCAAGGCCTCTTTCCCCTTTTTAAAACCATTTTCAAGAACTCTAAAAGTAACCCAACCCACCAAATAAATTTTTAAGAGTGAACTACTTTGATTTTGATCCCTTTTCTTTAAGGGTATGTAGGCAAAGGACCCAATCCTTCCAAATCAAATAAAAAATAACAAAAACATGCTTCTTCTCCCTCCATTCTTTCAATTAGAGATTTAGGAAAATATTTTCAAAATAAGTAAATAAACTTAGCACAAGATAATTTAGACAAGAGGTTCCTACGGAGTACCATAGTCGTTTAGGGTGCGTAAAACCTCCTCTTTTCGAAACCAACCCACGAATCCACAATCTCTAAGGGTTTTTCTCTCTTTTTCCTTTCCCAAGAATAAAAGATGAAAGTTTAAAGATTTCACGATTCAAATCAATCAATGGTTTGATATCCGAAAATCAAGAGCACATGGTCAATTTGAAAGACGGGTAATTATCTCATATTTTCGTAAAAGGTATTGTATATTAAGAGTTTGTAGATGTCATCAAAATTATTTCTTGGCAATGATTTTTGGGAAAGCACTCGGGTGCCCTATGTTTTTTTTATGAATGGTTTGTAAATCTAATGGATTGTTTGATTAGATAAGTGGTAGATTTGAATTCCAATTTTTTCTTTTGGTGGATTGGATTTGCACCACTCGTACTAGTTCCAAAATGTGGCACCATTTGGCTAAAATCTACTTTTCGTCCCCTAAGTTTTAAAATGTTGCGATTTTGGCCCCCTATCAAAAAAATGAAAATTTTGCCCTCTATCTTTAGGGAAATATGCTATTTTTACCCTCTAACTTTATGGAAATATGCTCTTTTAACCCTCTATCTTTAGGGAAATAAGCTCTTTTGACCCTTCATCTTTACAAAAAGTTGCAATTTTAGCCCCCTGTTTTGGGACACATGGCGTCTTCTCATTAGCTTTGCAACTTTTTGTAAAATTATAGGGTAAAATTTTCATTTTTTTAATATACTTCTTTTATACATTTTGCATATAAAATCAAATAATATTATTTATTTTTTTTGCATATTTTCTTCCTTAAAAAAAATACATTTTTGTATATAAAATCAATATCATATTTATTAAAAGAACAAAAAAAACAACCGCAAATTAGTTAATTTTAGATTATATATCCTTATTCTTTTCCTATTCATGCATGCGGCCTAACTACTATCCCACAATAAGAAGAAAAAAGAACTTGGTTTGTGTTTTTCTTCTTCTTCATAAGTGAATTAATTATCTTTTGTGTAGAGATTGCTCTAGTTTGCTCAAAGTCAAAAACTTATAACTTAATTAGGCAACCCAAGATAATGTAAAGATTAATGATCAAGATGTCCAGCTTATTGCCCCAAGGCTTTTCTAAGTAGAGAATTCATTTCCCCTCCTAGGAGTTCCTAACACCTAATGATTTTGTTGATTCATTCCACGGATCTACTTCCTTAACATTGAGGGCTGGAATCACCTTTTCTAAACCACTTGCAATCATCCTTTTGCTTATAAAAACAAAAACATGTTTTTTTTAAAGGACAAACAATACAACATCAAATTAGTTAATTTTGGAGTATCATTTTACAATTTAAATACTTGCATGCAGCTTAATTAGTATGATATATATATATATATAGGGTTTTGCTAGAAGCCACCCATAAAGGTGTCTTTTAGCAACTCACACTTCAAGGTGTGGTTTTCACTTTTTAGTTATAACTTTGCTATAAGATATCTTCATAAAAATTAATTGGTGTCTTTTAGACTCATAGAATAACTTGCTAAAAGACACCTTCATAAAAGGTGTCTTCTAGCAAAACCCATATATATATATGAGACTGGCTAATTTACACCCACCTAAAAACATTAAGGTGTAAATTAGTTAACTATACCCGCTTGCTTTTTTAAAAGAAGACCATTTGTGACTATTCAAACTAATTTTAAATTGAAGGTTTATTTTGTAATTTTCGTTTAATTAACTTAAAAAGAACAAAATTGTTTAAAACATCAAGTAACCTTTTCCTTAAATTAAAGTGGTTTTTATTTTTCCTCTTTCCATAACTCCATTATTGTGCCAAAAAAATTAAAAATATACCCGTACCATAGAAAAAAAATAACGCTACAATGACATTTAAAAAACAATAATCATTGTATTTTTTCAGGGGAATTAATCATAGTATTAATTACCAAATAAAGTATTTAATGAATTTTTTTGTTGTTCTTTTTAAGAATAAAATAAAAAAGAAGAAAGATCCTTAAAAAAAGAAACAAAAAGACAGTGACATCTTTAAGGTACAAAACATGTAATAGGGACAAACATTTAAGGAAATAGTACTTGGAATGATGAAAATGGATGTAAATTAACGAGGTGGGTGTAAACAATTTGATAAAATTTATAAAAATTAGTGTAAATAATAAAGTGGATGTAGGTTGCTAACTTACACCTTATTAATTTTAGGTGGGTATAAATTAGCAGCCCATATATATATTATGATTTTTTTTCCTTCTTCACAGATGAAATATTTATCTTTTGTATTCCCTTTGAGTCCCTTTAAGTTAAACACATACAAGTAGGGGTGTTCATGGGTTGGGTCAACCCAAAAAAACCCGTCAAACCCATCCAAAAAAGTGGGTTGGGTTGGGTGATTGGGTGGATATGGTTTTAAAAAATAATAAACCCATAAAAAATAACGGGTTTTGGGTAAAACCAGACCCAGACCCAATAAACCCACTTACCCAATAATGTTCATATTTTTATTTTTATTTTCATTTTCATAGGGAGGAAGGAGAATAACAAAGGTTTTGGTTATAATCTTTCTTTAAAAATAAATAAATAATTGATTATAAATCATGTCTAATTTCAAAAATGAACACAACAAATCCTCTATATTGAAAATCAAAGTCTAATTTCTAAAATTGACACAACACATCCTCTATATTGAAAATCAAAACATGTTATAGTTACAAATTATGATGTTGCACTTTTTAGTTATTTTGATTTAAAACAATTTTACGTCATCCAACTTTAGTTTGTTGCAAGTATTTTGAGATGAAATTTGTTATTTAATATTATAACTTATTATTTTATAACGCTAAAATATAGTGAAATAGGTTACACAATTTTTTTTAAGAAAATAAAAAGTTGAGTAATTTTTGTGAGAAAAAAAATATGAGGACGCGTCATTTAGTCATTTAGTATTTTTGTTTTTTTTAAACAAAGTAACACAATAATGTATTAAAATGAAACCATTCATTCAGTCATAACAATAACAAAAATTGTCATCAACCCCATTAATCCAAATTCATAAGAACTAAATTATCCAAAATTTAAAATACTAGGGTAAGGACAAAAACATAAACCAAAATCAAGCGTCAGCTTTCTGATAAACATAGGTCAAACCACACTTCCCACAATAATGACGATCAAAATGATTCGCCATGAAAGTTCCAGCACCACACTCTGCATTAGGACACTCATTCCTCAGCCTCTGCACCTTCCCAGAATCATCAACCTTATAAAACTGTAACACAGCAAGCTTCACCTTCCTATGCTTATGCTTAATCTTCTTGGGTTTTGTGTAGGTCTTCTTCTTCCTCTTCTTCGCACCACCACGGAGACGGAGAACGAGATGAAGAGTGGATTCCTTCTGGATGTTGTAGTCGGCGAGAGTGCGGCCGTCTTCGAGCTGTTTTCCGGCGAAGATGAGACGTTGTTGGTCCGGTGGGATTCCTTCCTTATCCTGGATCTTGGCTTTCACATTGTCGATGGTGTCTGATGATTCAACTTCGAGGGTTATTGTCTTCCCTGTTAGGGTTTTCACGAAGATCTGCATCTTCGATGATTAGGGTTTGCGCCGGTGGGGAAGGAAATGGGTTCAAGATGATGAACTGTGTTTGTTTGAGAAATTTATATTGTGTCAAATTAGGGTTGTTGGGTTTTTTGGTTGTTGGGTTTTGGGCTTTTCAGAAAGCCCATTGATTAGTGTTGAATATAGAATATTGTAATTTTTATTGACACCCCGCCAAAAATTTTAAATAGTAAGTGAAATATTAGAGAGAAAAAAATTATATTATACAAATTTGAAAGAAAAAAAAAATCAAAATAATAGAGTGTTGAGGTTTGTTTGCAAACAATCGGTATTGTTTTTAGTGTTGAGATAACATTCATGGCGAATGAAGAATGGTAAGAGGAAGGAATAGTTCTTGAAGATGATGATTTTGATTAGGATGAAGCGGGAGACTTAAGTCTTTGTCTCATTTACTTGTTTCCTATTCACGCGAGAAATTTAAGTCAAGGCGATGAAAGAGAAACTTGGTGAAGTATTATCGTCGTCTAAGGGTGTTGTTATCAAACTAGTGGTGCTTAATCCTTATGGGATTCTGTTTTAGTTCTATCACAACTTTTAGAAAGAAAGAATCAATTATGGTGGTCCGTCGAGACTATAAAAAGAGTTTATATTAACGGTATTTGTCAACAAAAAAAATTGAGAGATTGTCAAAAATATATAATCATAACATATGTCAAATTTAGTATCTCTTCATTTTTTTTCCTTCCAAGTTTACCATTCGTAGAATTTTTTGTATTATATCATTCCTTATCAATTAAATAACATAATTTTTTTAAGTAATCGGATAAAACTTATAACTAGAATTATTTTGATCGATAAAAGCTAAAAGACGACTTTACCCTAATATAAATAGCTATAGTTTAATAAGAGTTTGAGTATTTTTCCTCGTGACAACTAGCATTTTCTAAATAACTCAACTTAATTTAGTTTCTGTAACAAACAAAACCAATTTATCCTTTTTAAAGTTATCAATTATTTTTAACAAATTTTCATTATAATTAGTTGATGTATAATTCATCATTCATTCATGGTACAAAAGTAAAACTTAAACCATCTTAAACCATCCAAACCCTTAGCTCTTCAATTTTGGTGATCACCGCCGCACTATAATCTCAAAAGATTCTTCTAGAGTCTGTAACTTGGCAATGAATCAAAATAACCAATCACTTTTCTTTTCCCACATATAAATATAATAACACCAAATAACTTTACTATAATTATTTATTCTTCATTATTATTGGTTGGTGGATTCATTCATCACATCTTCATACTGCATACGTCTCTATCTCTCTCTCTCTGTCATGCAGAAAGAAGCAAACCAAAGCATCTTCTTTCTATTTCTGCATTGACGTTTCAACCTTCTTAAATCTTAATTTTACTTTTCAACTGTAAGTGCTTCTTCTCCTCTGTTTTTCATGTTCGTCAAGTTTTGAGCTTTTTAGAATTTTCATCAAACCCATCTTAAGTAAGCAAATTGGGTTCAACTAGCTTATCATATTTTACATATTGGATGATTTTGAATATTCTGGACAACCTTAATTTTTGCAAAATTCTGTTTTTTATTTTATTTTATCTAATTTTGTGCCTTAAGTTTTGTGAAGAGCTTAATCTATTGATAATTTGGGGTACCCTTTGACTTAAATTCTCTTTATTTGGATTACTAGCTATATTATGGCCATGTTTGGATAAACAACTTAATTTGCAGCTTATATAGAAGTTATTTCTATAACAAGGGATAAAATAAAGTTAAATTGATTTCATATAAGTTATAAGTTGTTTTTATAAGATATTTATGAAAACAACTTATGAACATGTTGTTATAAGTTGTTTTATTAGTTCTTCCAAACAGTATATAATATCAATATATAAGCTTAAATAAGCCAATCCAAATATGCCTATATTTATCAAACCAAGTATTAGCAACTTATGAATTTCAACATGAATTAACAGGATTCTCAAGCCGAATTAACAAGATTCTCCACCCAAACTTGGCTTCTAAGTTCTACCATGACACCGGATACTAATACCTTGAGTTATTGGTTGAATTGGAGATTCTTCATATGTGCAATATTTCTTTTATTAACAATGGGCTTAGGATCATTTTTGATATGGAAGTATGAAGAATTCAATAAATCAAGAAATGAGAGGGTAGAAGAAGGGCGGCGAGAAACGGTTGGGTTGCTATATGAAGATGAAGCATGGAATACATGTGTTAAAGGAATTCATCCTAATTGGTTGCTTGCTTACAGAATAATTTCTTTTTTTGTGCTTTTGGGTTTGCTCACTGCTAATGTGGTTGTTGACGGAGGTGGCATTTTTTACTTCTACACTCAGTAAGTTAAATTCCACTGTGTAATATATTACTGTCTTGCATGATAGTTGAAACTAAAACGTGAAATTAGATTAAACTTATTGCTTGAAGTAAGTAACTAAACTTCCAAGGTTCATAAATTTGTACGCATTTGAGTCAAAAAAAATAAAAAATTGTATGCAATGATGTCAATTTCAGAACGCGGATGGTTTGTTCTAATTCCGCTACGCTGAAGTACTATAGCGCCACAATGCCATGAAATAATAGCTCACGATAATACCACAAACACATAATGGAGACTGTGGCACAAAATTATAGCTATTCACTTACCGTGTTTTCCAGCCAATAAACAATTTCATTGGTTAACTGTATTGCATGAGCTTTTTGTGAAGAAATCTTGTTTTGATGAAACACTGCTATCTTGAGCATCCCTTTTTGTTATAAGTATGCTGATTCTCTTTCTTTCTTTTTTGGCTCCTGAACAGATGGACATTTACTTTGGTCACTATTTACTTTGCGGTAACATTTCACTTCTCTGACTCTCCTTGTATTGTAGTAGTTTTGCATTTTTTTTCATCTTTTTAGGGGGTAGGGTGGAATTTGGTCTAGTCAGATTATTGAAATTCTGTTCTTATATGTTCATATGCTCCATAGAAGAAACTGATGAACCTGTCCATCAACTTTGTTTTTCTATGTTTTCATTTCAATCTTCTCTAAGTGACTTCCGCTCATAATTTCAATTTCAGCTCGCATCTTGTTTTTCCTTCTATAGAAGTTGCTTTAACCACAAGGAATTTGAGGGAAACACATTAGATAGAGAACGAGGCACTTATGTGGCTCCAACGCTTGATGGGATTTCTGATATACCTGTCCTATCTAAAAGGTCGTATGCCAATCAGGAATCTCTCAATCGAAACACTGCTGGTGTGTGGGGTTATGTTATTCAAATATTATTTCAGGTAATTTACTCTTAATTATTTTTTTGGTGTTTATTTGCGTAGTGCATGACATTTATTTTAATAAATCTGTGTCCAACTTTGAGTCATTGCCTCATTGGCAACAACTGAAAATTCACTTTCAAGTATAACTTTTGTTTAAGAACATGCAGTTGTCATTTTTTCATTATAATATTGGTTTTGAGATAGAAATTGGTTATAATTAATGAAAAAAAGTCGTTTATTGATTGAAAAGGAGATATGTTATAGAAAGGAAAACACCCTGTACCCCTAGAGCACAACTCCTCAGAAAAGTGATTAACTATCTCTTTGCCCAAACCTCTTAGGTTCTAATTGAAAATTATTTTGAGTGTCCTCCCTTCCCTTTACCATGCCCTCTCCATATATTGATGGTTCCTCCTCTAACAAACTTGCCATATTAGCAAATACAACCGATTCCTTATCTAGCACACTTGTCGGGCTTAGGCCCAAACTGGGTTTCTAACAAAAGATATGTAAATTGAAAAAAAATGGAAAGTTTTGTTTTGTTAAATACTCAAATTAATGTTTAGCTTGAAAAAGTTTGCTTGAGACGGAAAACTTTACTCTGATAGAAAAAGTGGGTTTCTATATGATATAACACGTTAAAGGTTTTAACTAGCTTTTCAAGGTGTCAGAATTTATCATCGATGAATCCAGTGGTTACAATACCGTTAGATGTTGTCATTGTTTTTGCATTACGACGTTGGTTAACATCTGATTTATTTATTGAGTGTTTCACTGACTCAAACTCATTAAGAGACAAAATTATTTGTATACTCTCTCTGTGATTGTGATACTCTGCAAGTAGTTTCTTTAGAGCCTGACCAGCTTCGGCGAATTTCTTTTCCTTTTAGTTGACCTTTCCTTCTTGTTTGTAATAAAGATCACATTTTTTATAAAATTAGGTGAAGTAGTTTCTTCTGTAATAGTATTTGTTCAAATCATGGCTGAAACAATGTTGTTAAATAGCAGCTATAATTACACTAAAGCATAGCCTAATTTTAACAAACTGTTATTGTTCTGCAATATGTGATTTAGTACAAAGTGTTGTCAAATGATGATTATAATAACATTCTAGCACTGTAGCATAGAGAATTTCAACAAACCACTTTTTTCCTTCCGCTATTTGTGATTACAACACTTGGCTGAAAAAGGATCTTGCTATTTGCTTAGATTGGATTAGTAGTTATGCTATCCTTACCAAGAAATTTAATTAGTCACAATCTTCCGGATCAAAAAGTCATGGTTAACTATTTGAATAAAGAGTAAAATGTTCAAAACTTTAATTGACATCCAAAGCTCATTATTTTTAAATATGGGATTGCCGATGAACAATTGTGCAATGATCAGAAGTTTGCAGACGGATGTGAAGCAGTCTCTCTGTTACAGTCATATATAACTTTTCAATGTTTTTTTGTTCTCGTTCAGCTTATCAATGAAAAACAGTAATAGTATTTGGAGTTTATTGTGTTATTAACTGGTTAAACTCAGAAGGAGATCTATCAATTTGTTTTAATTTTCTTTTAAATATGTAGACTTGTGCAGGTGCTGCAATGCTCACTGACCTTGTTTTCTGGCTCGTTATTTATCCATTTATGACATCCAAAGACTTCCGTCTGGATATTGTAAGTACAACTGATCTTGTCCCTGGCCTGTAATTTCTTCATTTGTTTGGGAAAGTTATTCTAGTATACTGATAGATAAAGTTTTTGGGGACTGTTCAACTTTTTTGCTACATAAGATAAGAAAGAAAAAATAATCAACAGAAAAAGAAGAAGAAATCAAATCCTAATCCCTAATGAAATGTATCCACATAGTTTTTGGGGACTGTTGGTATGTGCTTAGTAGTTTCATTCTTTTCTGGTTTTGTTGTGACAAAAAATTATTTTGAATGAATTGATTTTGTGAAATTGATTATGCCTAAAAGTGAATTGAATGTGAAGTGATTTATGTTTGGATGCATTCATGTAAAAGTGAGTTGTATGATAAATTCGAGTCTAAAAATCAATTGTAGAGGCAAAAGCTTCAAATTCTAGAGACTAAGTGAATACTACTCGAGAGCATCCAAACATGTTAAAATCAATTCTACACCTCTTGAATCAATTTTATTACCTCCCCCAAAAAGTGGAATCAAACATACATTAAAACTGTTTGGAGATATCGATTGAATATTGACGTTACTAGTATGTAATCAACATGAAAGCATTTGTGCTTTACCAGCATGTGCTAGACATTGACTACCTCATGAAATTTGTAATTAATGGCTAGTTGTTTCTTGAAATACCTTAATGATGAATAGTTAATGAAGATGCAGAAAGGTGAATAGGAGTTTATAAATTTAAATACTGATTACTTTCAGTTCTAAAAGAACATGTCGGTCTTTTGCTGCTCATATCTTCTTTTATTTGATAATGTTTTTACTTTTCAATTTGCAGTTCACCGTTGGTATGCACTCTGTTAATGCTGTGCTCCTCCTTGGTGAAACATCACTGAACTGCATGGTGAGTTTATTTTTCCTCGCTTTGCTTATACTTCTCCTTAATTATCTTACTTCAAATTTACAACAACTATTTCTTCTTAACACATGCAGAGCTTTCCAGTGTTTCGATTTGCATATTTTATCTTGTGGACAGCTACATTTGTGATTTTTCAGTGGATCATCCATGCCGTTGTTTCGCTTTGGTAAAACTGTGTATCCCATCTTCTTTCTATTGCTTTTCAATCGGTACAGTTCTGTTCATAATCTTCTAACCTTTTCTTACAGGTGGCCTTACCCTTTCCTTGATTTGTCATCACCATATGCACCCTTATGGTATGTACTTAAATTCCATTGGTCACCAATACTCAAATACACCATGCAAAAGAAAAAAAAATTACCTCTAATATTTGACATATATTTCAAGAGAGAATAATTTTTTGACTAGCACATTGAAACTGTTTTGACTGGTAGTACATATTATGTTATGGTCTAGGTCTTCAAATATAACACATAGAATAAATTGCAAGCAGGGAACAATTTATATCGTCACATCACATGTTTATCTTATCTATTGCTGATGAGCAGTTTGAACTGATACAAGCTTGTTGCCATCTTGTTGGACTTTTAGGTACTTGGCTGTTGGTATAATGCACATTCCATGTTATGGCTTCTTTGCCTTGATAGTGAAGTTGAAGCACTTGTGGTTGTCGAGATTATTCTCTGGTTCCTGTCAGTTTCTACGGTGATAATACATTCCACAACACTAATCATTCTACAAACGGGGAGAAACACCGATAGTTGTTGGAGTTTTGAAAGATTTTTAAGCATTGGTCTACCTTAGACCATGAAACAATAGAAGACACCAAGATTTAGATCCTCTTCTCCCCAAAAGAAGTGCTGAGAGGATTGTCAGTTTTATGTGAGGGGTAATTTTGGGGATGCATATTTGTATCTATTATTTGATTGTTTAATATTAACCCCATAAAAGTTCTCTGACCTGTTGTTGAAAGTTAGTGTATGTGATGCCTTCCATCCTAGTTAAATTTGTCAAAATATCATACATTGATAAAATGATTTTACGTAAATTAGAAGAGATATGTATATTAAGTAATACTTGGAGTTGTTGTAAGCAGGATATTAAAGGGAAACAAACAGAGCATCAAAGTGTAAGAACAGGAAGTAGATATGGTTTTACAAACAAATATGGTGTTAATATAATTGGCACCAACTCGAGTAGAGATCAGTGGTGTAGTTATCCCCAAGTGCTTTAATGAAATAAACACCACAATAACAAATAATTTGAATCCTAAACGTTTCTGACATGTCTTCAAGAAGATTATAATAAATGATAATTCAATAATGTGAAATCCATATTAGGTCACCACTCTTCTATTGAGACAAAGCATGCCCCATAATCATGAATGACCAACGTGTTCAGATCCTCCACGGCACATAGTGTAAGGTGCCGCCACCACCGCCGAGCCATTGAATTTAAGTTGGATTGAAATTCAGAATTTCTCTTAGATTTAACGGCCATATAGTGACTGCATGGTGCAGCTACAACTTATAAAAACTATTAGACATTGAACAGAGAAAGAAAAAAAAACTAAAAAGGAATTCATGGGTGTACTATTAGCCGTCAATCATTTCGTGATGAGAAAGGTCAAAATGATTGCAAGATTAGGGAAATGATGTTCGAAGCTCACCTTGCTGGTAAAATGCATCTATATTTTTCTCGATTCCGACATCCAATGAAGTCTATCCTCATTGATCCAAACATAGTGATTCCTACCCTGACCCTCCCCTCCCCTCCCCTCCGTATTTTCTTAGTCCAACCTGTGTTGAGTTTTAAGACGTAAAAACCAAAAGGAACAACCCCATTCATAATGGATTTAATTTAAGAAATATCTAAGTTTAAATATAATATCCATCTACGGCTTCACGTGTGCTCTGATAAACTCTTCTAGCTGAGATATCTCCCCAGTTAAACCAGAAGCATCTGCAGTTGTAACTGTGTTAGAGCACTGTGTGAAGGAAAATGGCTCGCCGGGCACCCCCAAAGTAAACTCATTTGTGACGTCAGCATCTGAAACTGCACTTCTCGATGCCCGTAATTTTTCGCTGAAAAAGCAACAAGGGTTAATATAGTGAAGCTGAGTATTCGACAGATGAAATCATGAAAATAATCAGAGTATCAGACTGCTATACATTGCATAGCATGTGCATTTTGAAGATAACAACTACAACCAAGCCTTATCCCACTAAGTGGGTCGGCTACATGGATCAAATTACGCCATAATGTTATATCATAAACCATATTTGGATCCATCTCATTAATCTCTAGATCTTTCTTAGTAGCTTCTCTTATAGTTTTTCTAGGTCTTCCTCTGCCTCTAGTGATCTAACTATCCTCCATCTGATCTGCTTAACACATAATCTACATGTCTTCTTTCTATATGCCTAATGCCCCAAACCACCTTAAGTCTATTTTCCACCATCTTTTCTACTATAGGTGCTACCCCAACTCTCTCTCTCTCTCTCTCTAATATTGTCATTTCTAATCCTACCTCATCTAGTCTTATCACTCACCCAACAAAACATCTTCAACCAATCATTTGACCGAGTGTTAAGACCATTAGCCATGAGAAAAGGTAGAAGGATTTGAGTAGTTGAAAGAAAGTATAATATATTTCTTCAATAAAAACCAATCAACAGCAACAGCATATGAATGTGCATACATATATAAAATGAAAGGATGAAGTAGTTGCTGCATGATCAAATGAGTAAAAGTAAACAAATTTAAGGACTTGAAGCCATACATTTCTTTCTCGATTTGTTTGCGGATAAATTCTTTGGTGTGAGCAGTGACTTTGTCGGTTTTGTTGCAGAGAATAAGCAGTGGAATCTTCTTCCTCACAACACTTCCCTTAGTCAACAGATCATATAGGTACCTTAACACGTATAACAAAATGTCAGTATCTTTGTAATTACTGATATCCTTTCTTTCTCAGGAAAAGTGAGAAATGGTGACTTATTAAATTAATAATGCTATAATGTCTTAGAGTTTTTAACACTCCCCACCATGGCTTACAGCTAATATTGATAGAGTGTTGCTTTATAAAAAGATGATAACTAGCAACATAATGGAGAAAGGAATTACTCTGAGGCAGCACGGCAATTTGGTAAGAAGTCCAAAGCATCAACAACAAAGACTATGCCAGCTGCTTGAGGCAAGTATTCATCCAACTTGGGTCGAAGACGAGAATGTCCGGGAACATCAACAATATGAACTGGTTTTATCTTTCCCTTCTGTCACCAAAAAAAAAATTATACATGAGACAAATATGGTCTATTGTATGGTCTGATTCCAAATCATTAAACAATCATAAGAATACTACATATAATTCCAACTAATTTGACAAGCCAAAAGCGATTCCTCAATTAACAACAAAATATGATTATTCTCATTGAATATAGATGAGGGACAATTTTTGCATGCCTAAACCTGTACATTCATGCAAGTATTTGAGTGCAAGAGGCTAACACTACCTTCGTTGTTTCGCCATGAAGAACAAAAGTGTCTTCATTAGGTTCCATTGATGTAACAGTACCCTGATGAGTAGAGCCATCCCTAAGCTGACAGGCATAAGAAAGTGCGCCGAGAACAATATGTCAGCACAGGAAATATGAATAGAAGAAAAATAATACTAGTATAACATACAGAATTGGATTATATCTCACCATGTAACACTAGCTAATGTAATAACATGCTCTCAGTTTATTATCAACAACCTAACCTTGACTCCTTTTTTTCCTCACATACAACGACTAGACAAGCAATATTTGGTCTTAATTAATTACAATTGTGTTTTCTTTTTGCCGTAATATTACAGACTAAACTAGGCTATGCAGTTCAAAAACTTGTCAGCAATGACTGAAAGCTTACTACAGATTAGACTTAAAAAATCAATTTATTTCTTGTTTTCAAATTACAAAACAAATATCACAGTCGTAGTTCAAGACCATAATTGCTAAATACCAGAACAACAAACAAAATCCTGCCTCACAATTCATTCAATGTACCTAGTCTCACTTCATTTCATGCATACAATGTTTATTTCACAAATAAACACAAAACTAAGCACATTGTGAACATGAACTCAACAACACTTTAACCATTGCACCAACATGGAAACACACACACACACAACAAAAAAAGCAGGTGCGGTAACTCATCAATTCACTAACTAAACCAAAAGAATTTAGGAATAACATAAAATAAAATAAAACATTATTACTAGCTTACCTTATAGAAGAGAACAGTTTTCCCACTTCCACTAAGTCCCGTCAACACAATGGTGTTCGACTTGGTGCGCTTCAAAAACCGCACTACAAAAAACAAAAACCATAAATGAAAAACTCAGAATCTATCAAAAAAGTGGAAAATCAACAAGAAGGCAAACTCACTCACGTAAAAGAAGTAGGGTTGTAAAAACAGCAATAGCAGCAGCAGCATAGAGCTGATTGGGGGGAACCTCGCGAAGATAATCATTTGCCACATTCAACAGGTGAGAAGCTTGTTCCTTCCATTGCTCCAATTCTTGCATTGTGAAATGGAGGGTTTTTTTTTTCTTCAAAGTTTTGACGAAGTGGAGGAAAGGTTTTCCTCCGTACACGGTGGCTGCTGACAGTCTGCAGATCTGGTGTGTCGAAATGTTATGCGAAACTGCAGGCGTGGGTTCAGAAAGGAAATAAGAACTTAAATGAATTGCAAAAATAGTTCGGTAAAATCAAACCAAACTGTTCATGTTTTATCTCGAACCCAACTGAACTGATTTATAAGGTTCGTGAACCAGCTGGTGTTTTTTAACTTTTATTTCTACCCAAAATTACACTATTTTATCAATTCTTCTCTAAATGCAACAATTGAAGATCAAAATTATCACAGTAAACAGTAGAATTCAACCTCCGTAAAGCAATCAAAAGCTGATTACCATTCAATTATATTTCGAGCAATTTTAAACCAACAAAACTGAAAATTATTTCATTTTGTCCTATGATTCTGCAACAAAAAATACAGAGATTTCATACAAATAAAAAAACCACAAATTAAAATATCACAACAAAAATTTAAGCCATATTCTGCTACTATTGCAACGTACAATAGTTTATGCAGAACATTGCATAAATTTCTAGCTAATGCAGAACATTGCAGAATCAATTAAACGCAGAAACAAGGGTTTATGAATTTTGTACCTTAGTTTGTTTCCTTTGTGACAGGAGCGGTAGAAGAATTTCGTGAAGCTATGATGAATTTGCGGAATTTTTATTTAGGGTTCTGTCTGAAATGAGAGTTCAAACTCAACACTATGTTATGTTTAACCTTAATAAAATGTTTTGTATATTTGTGGTCAGATTAGATAAATTGGTAGTGACATTGTATAATATAAGTAAGGATTGAGATTTGAAACTCGGACACTCCACTTCTCCACCTTTAAAATATGTGAATATTTGTACTCTCTTTGTTTCAAAATACATATCAACAACTACACAAAGTAAGTTATGTGAATAGTGCAATTGTAAAATTGCGACATGTATTTTGAAACGGAGTGAGTAATATTCTAAATATGACTGTTAAAGAAAATTTAAAATAATACAAATGAATTGACTTAAAAGCAAGGATAAAAAATGGCCATGAAATATTTTAGGTTCCGATTGGATAACTTTAGGGACGGATCTAGAAATTCAGATGACGCGCGGGGGACTACGGAAAAAAAATTATAAAAAAATTCAACCATTAAAAGAATTTATGTTAAGAAAAATATGGTAAAAGATGTGTTAATAGTATAATTCAGTATTAATTAATTGGTTTAATACATCATTTATTTTTGATTTTCAATTTAGTCTCTTAACTATAAAGTGTCTCGATTTGGTTTCATAAATCTTCTGCCGTTTACCATTTTAGTCTGTATGTTTGTATTTTAATGTCTAATATTTTTGATATTGTTTTGACCATTCGATTGCAAGTCCATTGTATACCACACTTAACCACCAGCACCTAATTTTTTTCCCTTTCTCATCTTCGTCCTTCCACCACTTCTTCATATTCATATGAAATTCATCAACATTCATCATAAATTCATGACTTCCATATATTCAACACATCAAATAAAACATAGATTCATTTACAATATGACCCAAAATAACAAAATCAATGGGTATAGAACAACCATCACCAAGATCGAACATGAAAAATAAAAAAGATGTAAAATCGAAGATCTTCAACCATAGACATGAAAGAGTACAATGATCTTCTGCTGTTAATTTTTGTAGGCTTGAACCCTGATTTCCACTTATGCCCATGAGAAAAAAACGAAATCAATGGTATTAAGGCTCTGTATACCCATTCTCCTAACACCATGAGTCCTCATTAACAATCAACATTGTTCTCGATGCTACTTTGGAACGAACCGGATAAGATTGATATTAAGGCTCCTTATACCCATTCGGCTACTTTAGAACTCGAGTTTGAAGAAGAAAGAATATAATTTGAAGGTTCTGGAATTAGGGTCTTCTTAAATTACACCACCATTCTTATAATTTGAAGGTTCTAAAATTGAGTTAGGGTTAGAATTTTGGGAATTAGGGCTTCAAATTATGGGTTCTGTCTATTGTCCCTTTGTGTTTCCATGGAACTAAATTTCATGGGTATTCCACAAGTTTTTGAATTGAATCTCTATCTCAGGAGGAAATTTGAGTGTGGTTGTTGTTCAATTTTGCTTAATATTGAATTTCGAATTTTGCTTATTGTTGATAAAGTTGCTGTTATTGTTGGGATTGAGATTGGAGTGTTTGTGGTTGTTGAAAAAGTTGTTATATTTTTTATTTTCTGTTTTATTTTTCAATATTCTGAATGAACGATCGGGAAGAAGATGGAGGAAAAAAATTAGGGGTTTGTGGTTCATTATAAGCTACAATAAATCCCTCAATGATTCAACCGTCTTCATTTAAAAAAAATCAAACGGTTGAAAATGAAAGATTTAATAAGGTTTATGGTAGGAGAAATTCTAATATGGTCACGGGACCAAAGAAATAGTGTTTGGTCACACACACATAAGTATTTTTTAATAATAAAGAGGAAGTTGATAAAAAAGATGATTGAATATTTTGAGGAGAATCTTTTTATGTGTGTGTCCAAACATTATTGATTTGGTCTTGTGACCATGGAAGAATACCTCTTATGGTAGACCACCTATAAAGTTGATTCACTTTAGAGCATCTCCAATGGAAGGTCCTTACTTAACAACTCCCTTAAGGACCCTCCATTCGAAGAAGAGAAAATAAGCCCCCATTAAGGAATGTGTAACTATATAATGACTTTCTTTCTCCTAAGTAACTAACGGGTCCCGAGTTTAAAAGAAATAATAAAATATGTACTATGTGGTCCCACTTAAAAAAAGTATATTTTAATAATTAATAGTTGTTTTAAATTTTATGTTATCTATTTGTCATCATTTTAAATAAAATGTAATTCATGCAAATTATTATTATTATTTTTTAACGAAGGAATGTAAGATTTGTAATGTTAATTTTTTCATTTTCAAATTATTAGCAAATGTGGCAGAAATTTAAGTTCATACGAATAAATTAATTTTTTATAATTTAATTTTTTTAAGGATTATAATTAAATATTATGAGGTAATTTATAATTTAATAAATAAATTATTTTTGTTTAATGATGTAAAGTTAGTGGAGTCTATTTAGTACTTTTCATTTGAGTCCTTATTATACCATGTCCAATTGTAGTGTTGAATGCAACTTTCAACATGTAGTTTTGCTCCAATGGGATGTTGGAGATTATTGAATGATGAAGTGGATGAGAGAGATGTTGAAACCATTCAACAATGTTGAACCTGCAAGCACATGTACGCGTGGCGCGTTTTGGTTGGGCAAAAATGGCGCGTGTGCAACACGCGCCGACAGGCGCGAGTGGTGCTGCAGGAGGCGGAGAGAGAAAATGTTTTGTGGATAGTTGTGACACGTGGCTGAATCTGATTGGTTGTCCGGATTCTTATCACTTTAATAATTTGAACTCAATTATTTCGTTGTAAATTATTTTTAAAAAATTTTTTTTTACCAAAATTCATGATTTTTTTCCCTCTATAAATAGAGACTTGGTTCATTTGATTTGGACACAGAAAAAAAACAAGTTTTTCACTATCTTAATCTTATTATTATCTTTCTATTAGCAAAATAAGTGAAGTTTTAATCTTGTTTTTAGTGAAATGGATCCCAATAATAACCATTTTAACACCCAAAATTATTCTAATTACCCATTTAACTACCAAAATCCCAACAATTATCAAATCTAAATCAGTTTTCCAACCAACGTCCTCAAAACATACTTAATTTTAGTTTTACACCAAATTTCAACCAGTCATCCTCTGTTTCAAACTTTCATCCATATTATGGATCTATGATGAGATATCAATCTCAAACACCCCCGTTTAATGGTTATATGCCAATGGAGAATGAAAATTTTCCCTGTGTTGGTGCATCTGAATTTCCTAAATTTTCAACACAAATAACTCCTGGTGGCATGGCAGTTGCAACTCCTAAGAGCAAGAAAAACCAGCAACCAGCATGGAACACTGAACAAAATTTGGTGTTAATTAGTGCGTGGATTAAGTTTGGAACAAACAGTGTTGTTGGGAGAAACCAGAGAGGTGAAACATATTGGGGTAAAATTGTTGAGTATTGTGATGAGTATTGCTCATTTGATTCTCCACGTGATCTAGTTGCATGCCGAAACCGTTTTAATTATATGAGCAAAGTAATAAATAAATGGATTGGTGCTTATGAAGGCGCTAAACGTTTGCAAGGAAGCGGTTGGTCGGAAACTGATGTTTTGGCAAAAGCCCAGGAATTATATGCATGTGGGAAGAATTTCCAATTTACTTTAATGGAAGAATGGCATGCTCTCCGTGATCAACCACGTTATGGTAGTCAAGTAGGAGGAAGTATTGGCTCAGGAAGTAGTGGATCTAAGAGATTCCACGAGGACTCTGTAGGATCTAGTGCTTGTCCAATGGGTAGGGAGGCAGATAAAAAAAAAGGTAAAGAGAAAAGCAAGGACGCTGCCTTGGAGGAGGTGGAAAAGGAGTGAGTTGAATTCAAAGAATTAAAGGAGTAAGAGATTGAACAATTGAAAAAGTTAAACTTGGTGAAACAAGAGAAAAACAAATTAATGAAAGAAAAGACTGAAGTTAAGAAAATGAAAATGTATCTAAAGTTAAGTTCCAAAGAGCATCTCGATGACCGTAAGAAAGAGTTGTTGGAAAAGTTGGAGCGTGAGCTGTTTGAAAATTAATTTCAATCAAATATTTGTTTGTATTCGGTCAAAATTGTCAGAGTTGTCTAGTCCCCAGTGTTTACTTTAATAATTGTCAGTGTTGTCTAGTCCTCAGTGATTGCTTTATTATCCCCATTGATAGTCCCCAGTGTTGTCTAGTCCCCCGTGACTTATTTCACATACTATTTGCTTTAATAATTATCCTCATTGTGTGCCCATTATTTCACATATTATTTGCTTTAATAATTATCCCCACTGTTTGCTTTAATACAATACAATAACTTATTTCGAATCCGTCAGTGTCCACCACACAATGTACTTAAATATAGGGACTCATATCTACTTTCAGTTTCACAAATCTCATTCATATCTACTTCCAATTTCACAAATCTCATTTATATCTACTTCCAATATCATAAAAAACTATTCAATCTACTTCCAAAAAATTATCAATGAATCCTTTTGATATCGAAGCCTACAAACAAAAACGTGATATTGAAGACACTTATATCGTCAACCGATTTATTCAGCGTCGAAAAAAAAATAGAGGAAGATAGTGTATCTCGTAGTAGAAAATATTTCAATAGAGATCATGCAGCGGCAAACCAAAGACTAATTGACGACTACTTTGCCAATGAGCCTACATATGACGATGCAATGTTTCATCGTCGGTACCGTATGCAAAAACACGTTTTCCTTCGAATCGTTGGAGACCTTTCAAGTAGTGATAACTACTTCACCCAGCGAGTTGATGCAGCCAATAAAGAAGGTATATCACCCTTAGCAAAATGTACCACAACAATGCGAATGTTAGCATATGGTGTGGCAGCAGATGCGGTCGATGAATACATCAAAACAGGAAGTATTACAACATTGGAGTGCTTACGTAGATTCTGCAAAGGAATCATACGATTGTATGAGCAAGTGTACCTGAGAGCACCAACCCAAGATGACCTGCAAAGAATACTACATGTTAGTGAAATGCGGGGTTTCCCAGGGATGGTCGGGACTATTGACTGCATACACTGGGAGTGGAAAAATTGTCCTGAAGCATGGGAATGTCAATTTACCAGGGGGGATAAGGGAATCACCACAATTATTCTTAAAGCAGTTGCATCTCATGATCTATGGATCTGGCACGCCTTTTTTGGATGTCCGGGAATGTTGAACAATATTAACGTTCTAGACCGGTCACTAGTGTTTGATGATGTGGAACAGGGAAAGGCTCCAAGGGTGAATTACTTTGTCAACCAACGTCCCTATAATATGGCATACTATCTAACTGATGGTATCTACCCTTCTTATCCAACTTTCGTCAAATCGATTAGACTTCCTCAAAGTGAACCCGATAAGTTATTTGCAAAACATCAGGAGGGATGTCGGAAGGACATCGAACGTGCTTTTGGAGT
>Ga0228711_1004872_pt1 | contig 20513 bp, 9 predicted proteins | sample MedpolnodulmetaG_2_FD_177996 | JGI IMG/M metagenome (GOLD analysis project Ga0228711, IMG submission 177996) | Root nodule microbial communities from Medicago polymorpha collected in Santa Monica, California, United States - brown nodules | ecosystem: Host-associated > Plants > Roots > Nodule... | reverse complement strand
CCCCCCCCCTTCTTGTGGTTTTTCTCACCTTCAATGCAGACAGAAAATTTGTTCACCATTTCGCCATTTCGCGCGTAAAATGCAAACCGTTAATCTGTTTTCGATGTCGTTTTCGCCTACGCGCTCCTGACACTTAACTCTATCATAATCTACAGAGAAATTCAAGTTTCAACCATCCAAAAACAGATTCCCAAAATCCCAAAACCTCACATAATCACTTATTTTCAAAAACGTTAAACATCGAGTTTTCACACGAAAACCCCGTTTTCTCCCAAACGACTCAAACAACACAACCTTAATGTAAAAACAGAAATTCTATCAGGTCTAACTCACCCAACAACATCAAAATCTCAGTCAATAACTTCATATATCAAAAATTCATTTTGGTCCTTCACATGAACAACTTAACACAACTTCATAATTTCAAACCACAACTTCACAAATGGAATACTCATGGTATAAATCAACAACAACAACATCTCAATTCAACAACAACCTCATTTAAATATGAATTTCATCAACAATCAACAACCATAACAACACCAATTTGAGCAAAAATCAACAAAGGTTCATATAACCACAATTCAAGTATGTAAATTCAACAACAACAATAACATATTTAGCAACAATTTTACATACCCAAACTTAGCATCAAAGTAAGATCACGAATTTCATCATTTAAATCCACAAAAAGCACAATTCATAAAATAAGCACTTATGAAATTAAGTAGAAAAAGATATTTTAGCTTAAGTTATGAATGTACACTATCCCCCTTACCTCAAATCAGCAAAATCCTAGCTTTGGCTTCACTTTTGCTCCAACCTCTTGAATCTCTACCCTTTTCTTCCTCTCTAACCCTTGTTCTTGCTCTTTCTCTCTACCTCCCTCAAAAGTTTGTGAAATGTGTAAATGACATAATTTCTCTAAAGACTAGAGTTTATATAGGCTCTACATAAATGGGTTCAACCCTCAATTGTCTTAATGGGCTCAAAGTTCACACTAACTAATTCACAAAGTTTCTATTCACTTATCAGATAAAAATAACGAATAGTTACCGGCTCTTAATTAATTAATTACTCTGTCTCATTAGTAACTTAGTAAAAATAATTATTGCCACTAAAACACTAAAAATAATCCTCACAGACTCTTGTTCAGAAAATGACTAAAATACCCATGAGTCCAAAATGACCAAAATACCCTTTTATCGCCAAAATCCACTAATCCCAACAAAAAATACACACAGAGGCAATTAGTCACATACAAGCACATATAAATACACATAATAAACAAATAAAATAAATCTAGCGAAAATCAGGTTGTTACATCTTACAACCAATATTACCTATTCTCATGGCTAACCTTGTTGGCACGACCCAATGGACCCCTGAATACCCATTTTTATATGCCGAAAAGTCTTGGGCTATTCTCATGCTTCAAACATTTTGTCTAACCTTATATTTCTAGCAATCTCCATTCTCTTTCGTACATCGGAAGTTTGTCTATGATTTTAGTGAATTATGACGTCTGGGATCTTTCAATCCTCTCATTATCGACTACAATTTTTGTTCCTTCGTTGATAACATCGACAAAATGCTTGTTAGTTCTTGTTGTGCTTAGACCAACATAACTTGGACAACCAAGTTCAAACAACCATACCATAATTCAAAAAGTAATAAAGTTAAATTAGGTGAATGCATTTTCTAAGCAAAAGAAAGAAATAGAGATTATGAAAATATTATCATAAGACTACATTCCATGATCCAAGACTAAGAAAAACTACTTACTCGTCATAAGGATGAGCTTAACCAAATAAAATAAAGCGAATGCACAAAGTAAAGACAAAAAAAAAACTATATACAAAGAGTATTTTGTGATAAGTCGTGTCAAACCAAAGAGAACTCAATTCTATCTATTGGTAAGTACTACTAAGTTTGTGCATTACATCAGAAGTGTAAGATTGAACATCTAGTACACACAAAAATAAAATCAAGTGCTCAAAAGAAAAACTACTAATTAAGAGTGTAATCAAGTGCCCCATTACGACCGTGTAATAGCTTCTGCTTTGAATGCTTAATCATTTGCCTTCGTCCATCATTAGGTGACGACTTTGGCTCACCCATTATTAATATCCATGCACCAAACATAATAGTGTTAGACGTGAGGAGATGTATGGAACGTATGTGTTTGGTTGTGCAAGTTGGAAGAATTGATTTTGATAGAATTGGTTTCGATTAAAAGTGGTTTTTACAAAATTGGTTTATGTTTGTTTACATTTATGTAAAAGTGAATTGAACTATATATTTGTGTACGAAAATCAATTCTAGAATCAAAAGCTACAAATTCTAGTTTTAAGTATAATCAATTTCGGAGACAGGATCAATCATATTTAACAACAACCAAATATTTCAGAATCAATTCTCTTTCATCTAGAAATGAAACTAAACAAACATTCTAATCGCAACCAAAAAATGATTAACAGTGAATTTCATCAACTTTTCTATTACACATTTCTAATACAATGAAATCAATGACAAGTGAGTAAGCAACAATTTTACTCTGAATAATCTTCCCAGTGCATTGCAATCCCACAAATTGAATTTTTGTCAAGTAGCCTAGTGGCTTGAGCTCACACATCTTAAATGTACAGAAGTGGGGTGTCAAAGGTTCAAACTCCTACCCCTGCACAAATTATGTAATGTCCCTACTACCTGAGTTAAGCTCACGCGAACTAAATTTAAAAATAACAAAACTGAGTATATCAATAAAATCACTAATTTCTTCAAACAAACAAAAATTCACTAATTGAAATACAAGTGTAACTAGTAAGAAAATTGAAATATAGGCGGTGTAACTTGAAATCTTAACTTGTTTAATCAATTTAATTTTGTCAATATAAAAAACTTGTACAATCCATTTAGTCATGAAAAGTTCTTTATAAAAATTAGTCATGAATTTTTCGTGGGGTGACATTGTTGGAGTAACGTCTAATTCTCTAAGTGTACTATGACACATGTGATGTGTCTTCCTCTCTTAACTCTATTTTTTTTTTGGAAAAAAGAGGGGATGAAAACCTCTCTAACTTTATTAACCTATAGAATAACCAAAGGATAGCTTTTGGATGAATTGTATTGTCAATGTCATGATGTTGTTCATAACCAACGCGTTTAAAAAAATCAAAGACTATTTTAATATATTTTTAAAGTAAAGAACTAAATTGTGTTATGACAAATGAAAATATGTAGGTTTCTGTGAACTTAACTCAGTTGGTAAGAATAATGCATAATATATGCACGGTCCGAGGTTCAAACCTCGAACACAAAAAAAAGTGTATAGTATCATCTTTGTATGAATATTATTTTAAAAAAAAATAATAATCTCTGTATGATTATATAAGCTCATAAAAAAATTGTCTCAACTTAATATTACCATATATGGACTATATCAACGGTTTTAAAAAAAAGTTGATAGTGATAATAAAAGTTATAAGCAAGGCTCATGAATTAAGAACCACACGACACAACTAAAGGAAAACACACGTGAAATTTGTTTGAAATCACATGGCAAAACTGAATGACCACCATTGATGACGATGAACACAAAACCACACCATAAGAATAACAAAAGAATAAGGACATATTCCTCTTAGAAAACTATTCTCCTCCTAATTATTTCAGTCATACGTTTTTTTACAAAATTATTTCAGTCATATAGCACAAAGAAATACTAAATAAAAAATTCATTGAAGAAATTAAATAATAATGGCTTTTTCTAGGTATAATTCTTGAAACTACATATAACTCGTCCTTACAAAACCGGCTCGTGAGGTGAGGATTGTCCCTACTTATAAACAAGGGTGGGGGCCTCTTTTGTGCAATATGAGCTTTAACACATCTCCTCACGACCAGCACTATTTGGTTCATAGACACAAATGGTGGATGGTCCGATAGCGGAAGATGACCCAATAGATCTTAAGAGAGACTCTGATATCATCTTAGAAATCGTTGTTGAGCCTAACACAATCCTATAAAACTTACTTGTGAAGTGAGGATTCCCCAACTTATAAACACATGTTCACGTCATCTTTTATCTGATGAGGGACTCTTTAACAATAATCAATGATCTAAAGTTCAAATTCATACTAAAATGTACAACACTAATTAAGATATGTGTTTGACATATCAAATTTAGAAGCTTATAGCGGATATGATGACTCGTAACTTATAAATTTATATGAATAAAATAGACTTGGTTATTCAGAACTCTTTCTCACGAGATCATAACATTTTTGTGGCTAAAGTATTTTTAATAAATTAATTCAATTATCATTTGTACCTATAGTTTATTATGTTTATCCGTTATCAACTAACTTATCACTTTATTCTTTATAGGTTAATCCATTATAAGATAATTTTCAACTATCCACAATTTATTTTTTTGAAAGAGAGTCTAAAGAAAACTCCAAAAAAATTCTTACACATTGGACTTGATTAAGTATCAGTTAACTAAGTCGTTAACAACTATAGATTCATCCGATATCAACTATCGATTATGTTTTTTCAAACAAAGCCTATAGTTTTTTTAGAATGAGATTTACCATATTAAAAAAAATCATATTTTACTTAAAATATTAGCCTCCCCATAATTGCTTACGAAGAATTTTGTTGGTTTCAATTCGTCTATTTATCCAACAATACTTAAATAAGATGGTAAGTGATCTCTTCCATCGTAATTAAATGTCATATGTTTGAATTAAACATTGACATTGCATAATCGTATCTTATTCGAGAGATGAGTCTCTATATTACACTCTGAGGATATCCAGTCTACTCATAAAAAAAGACAACAAAAGTTTTTACAAACAAAAATAATCAATCTTTTTAGTATTTGAAAAACATTAAAATTATTTTTCAAAATCATTATTAAAAAAATTCTAAAGCATGTGCTAATTATTTCAAGAAAACGGGTTTATAAACACATCATGTAACTGTCATAAGCTCAATTCACATTTCCCACTTTGCGGCAAAACCAAAGTCTCAATTTTTTCATCTCTTTCTTCAACATGATTGTTATTTCTTGTTCTTTATTTTAGTTTCAGATTCTGTTTTTCTGTTACAAATACATGTTCTTGTTCCAAATTTTCAAACTCTTCAGTTAGAAAGAAAGAAAAAAAACCTTTTTTTTTAACCATGGCTGCAAAGAAAGCCATTGAAACATTCTCCAAAAGCTTGATAGAAGAAGTACACAAATGGGGTTGTTTCAAACAAACTGGTGTGAGTTTAAGATACATGATGGATTTTGGTTCTAAACCAACTTCAAAGAATTTGTTGATTTCTGCGCAGTTTCTTCATAAGGAACTTGCCATTAGAATTGCTAGAAGAGCTGTTGAACTTGAAAGGCTTCCTTGTGATTTGTCACAAAAACCTGCTGTTTTGAAGGTACCCTTTTGGTTTTTTTATGGAAAGAAATAATGGGTTGTTGTTAATTTTCTATTTTTGTTGATTTTTATTTTAAGTGTAATTATTATTCTTTGATCTTATCTGTTTATGTGGAAATGAGTTTTGGATGTTTCTTGCAAGTTTTAATTATGTGTAGTTTAGTTTTGTTAATTAGTGTTTTTGAGGGTTTATTGTAAGCTATGAAGCCGACACTTCTCAGATTAGGAGTGTCTCGGTGTCCGATACGTGTCGTATCTGACATCGACATGACACTGACACATATAATTATGTTGAATTATGTGCTTTTTTTTATTATTAGCGGTGTCAGTGTCGATGTGTATTTGTGCTTCATTGCAAGTTTCAATTATTTGTAGTGTTACTTTGTTAATTTTAGTTTTTTTATGTTGCTTGCAAGTTTGAGTTATTTGTAGTGTTATTTTGTTTATTTTAGTGTTTTGGTTTTGGATGTGTCTTGCAATTATTAAGTTGATTGAATTTTAATATTAATAAAAAAGTGGTTTTGGGGATTAGCATTAAGAATATATAATGTAGATTATTGCTTTAGGTTTCTAGTTTATAATATTTGTGGATAATGAACATGTCATGTTAAACCATATTTGCAATTGGCATGTGAATATGTTCTGTTCTGTTTCAATGTGTACCATGTTTATTTTTTTTTAGAATTGTTTAATAGAACATTTTTTAATACAGAAACCTTCACCAACATCAAAACTTCAATGTTAACAATGCTAAAATGCATTGCAATTTTTAATTCGAAGAAACGAACTTCTTAACATGTTCTTAGAGTTGAAAATATATTATCTGTAACAACCAACCAATAAAAAATAACAGTCCTCCGATTTTTGTTGCGAAAAATGGAAATTTCCTGCTATTAAATTCAGTGATTCTTTGTGATGATGACGTTTCAAAAAAAGTTATTCTTTGTGATGACAGATACTATAACTCATTGGGATTGAGATCCTGTTTTATGAGCCTGAGTTCCTGATAATGGTAGCTTTACGATCACGACTTTAAATAGAGGTCATGTAATAGTTGTGGCCACGTCACGATTCTCGATATTGTGGAGAATCGCAGTCAAATGCAACATTGCAGTTTCGTCAACGTTAAAAACTGTTATGCTGTGCCTCATTTCACAGCCGTAGGCCTTCATTTAAAACTGTGTATGTTGGATTGGTGTAGGTTTTAACATGTGCTATATGGCATTTTAGCAATATTGGCAGAATGACTCGTTGTAAAATTGATTTTTTAAAATGCCTATTGAATGTTTGTGCTACATTTTTTTGATTTTAGGTTAGAGATTGGTACTTGGATTCATTCCGCGATATTAGATCCTTTTCTGAGATCAAGAACATGAATGATGAAAAAGAGTTCACTGAAGTGATCAAGGCCATAAAAGTGAGACACAACAATGTGGTACCTACAATGGCCTTAGGTGTTCAGCAATTGAAAAAAGATGTGGACCCGAAGATTATTAATCAGGATTTTGTTGAGATTCATCAGTTCCTTGATCGTTTTTACATGTCGAGAATCGGAATCCGAATGCTCATAGGTTAATTCCTTGACTGTTTTTATTTACTACTACATTTTTCGTTTTAAATCTGTGCGGTCGCAGCATACACCGTTACCTTACTATGTGTGTTTTTCATTTTTGTTGGATTCAGGACAGCATGTTGAGTTGCACAGTCCAAATCCTCCTCCTCATGTCGTAGGTTATATACATACAAGAATGTCTCCGGTGGAGGTAGCAAGGAATGCCGTTGACGATGCACGCTCTATATGCTCTCGTCAATATGGAAGTGCCCCTGATGTACATATCTACGGTGATCCTGATTTTACTTTTCCGTGAGTTACATACTTTTTACTTCCATGAATTCATTTGTTTATGTTTTATGCTAGGAGTGGTTATTATCTCATAACAATTTTAAACTGTACTCAAGAAGTTATTTTCTGTTCTGTTATTTAAAATAGACATGTTTTTGCAATAGGTATGTTCCAGCTCACTTGCATCTTATGGTATTTGAGTTGGTTAAGAACTCTTTGCGTGCTGTCGAAGAGCGTTACATGAATTCCGACAAAGATCCACCTCCCATAAGAATAATAGTTGCTGATGGATTAGAGGATGTGACCATAAAGGTAAACCTTTGTTAACCTTTATGATGCATCGGTTCTTTTCACTTGCTATTATCATGATTCTTTGTTAAAGCAATTGGTCTAATTGGCATTGTAGATTTCGGATGAGGGAGGTGGAATACCAAGAAGTGGTCTGCGAAAGATTTTTACATATCTGTATAGTACTGCTAGAAATCCATTGGATGAGCATGCGGATCTTGGAGTTGGCGATAATGTGACAATGGCTGGATATGGATATGGTCTTCCTATTAGTCGTCTATATGCTCGGTATTTTGGTGGCGATCTTCAAATAATCTCGATGGAAAATTATGGTGAGTAGACTTTTTAATTCATTACAATAGAATAGATTTCCTTTTGTATCCAATGTTATCAATTGTGTGGTTTGTTCAAATTCCGCTACACAGTCGTTCTATAGTGCGCTGCTATAGCCACCATTATACTAAATATAAATAGCGTATTGCATTACAATAAGGATTTTTCAAATTCTACTACGCTATAGCGCTATAACCGTTATTTGACAACTGTTTGTATCTATTCTCCCCTTAGCATAAAGGAGAGAGATTTGAGATATGAGATCTGATTGATATGATAATCTCATTTGTCATTTTCTTAGTTAAAGATCCTTTTGAACTTCTACAATAATAATTACTACTTTTATCAAAGTGTCAAATAAAATATCATTCTTTCCTTAAGACTTTGTGAGTTTCTATTTTGCTGAGGTTTTAGAAACAACTTATAACACGTTCATAAGTTGTTTTCACTTCAGTTTATGTCCATAAGCTTATAGCTTATATAAAAACAATTTGACTTTATTTTATCTTTCTATAGTAATAGCTTATACATAAGCGCGTGCACGAGAACTACTTATGTTATAAGCACTTTATCCAAACAGGGTCATATTATATAAAATTTTAGAGTAGTTGTTTGTTATTTTTTTTTTGAAGGAGAGTAGTTGTTTGTTATTATAATATATTTTTTGCCTTTTCTTTTATGTTAAACAATAAAGTATTCTGATATGATCATTGGTTTCTTTGTAGGGACTGATGCATATCTACATCTATCTCGTTTGGGAGATTCACAAGAGCCATTACCTTGAAATTAGGTTGTTTACTTACTTTTCAGTCACACTCAAAAGGCACAGTATGCAACATTAAAGAAAGAACGTGGTAGGAAAATCACATTAAAAAAAAGGACATATGCGTTGGCATTTTTGTTATTAAGAAATTTCTTGTAAATAATTCATACATATATGGTTGTTTTTAATATAGCTTTGGGGATATGTCCTTTTGTTATTGCTTAGAATTAATAAGGAAATTGATGTATATGGAGGACCCATCTCTAAGTGGTCCTGGAAAAATCCCAATCCAATGAACCACTCAGTGTAACTTGTTTTTCATACTCAGTAATCATGATCACTATTGCAGTAAGAGAATAAGAGGAATTAAATTTGATATTTGTTTTTCTTCTAAATTTTAATCATTTAATTACATTTTTTTTTCGACATGATCATTTAATTACACATGAATAGTCATAATTAAGCAAAATATGTAATGCACTGCTCATTTTGTTTGTATTAACTCTCTAGTTCCTAGTGGAACCTGAAAAGAGACCCTTGTGATCTGAAGTTTGATCTGAAGTTCGAAAGAAGGTAAGTAAAAGTTAGTTAAGAATTGTTTCCACTATGATAAACTCACTATTCACTTGAGATCAATTACTTGATTAAATGCGGTGCTCCTTACTTGAATGTGACATTTGAACCTACTCTTGTTTTCTTCAACATGTCCTCTTTTTCCTCCAGGTCCCTCGAGCCCACTTTTGTGTCCAAACGCCGTTTCACTAGCTTTTTCCTATTTTCTCTAATATCAAATAATTAAAAAGTTGTGACCTCAAAAAAAAAATATAAAGCACGACATCCGTTTCACAATATTTGTCATTTTTGGAGAACAATTGTGTTTCATATTACTTGTCATTTTCAAGTTTTAATACAACATTAATTATTGGTTGTCAATAATACCCCCTTACTTATTTATTATAGAGAGAGAAATAATAGAATGGAATAATAAATGGTTAAGGGTATTATAAAATAGGGTTAATAGTGCCTTTCACCCCTGTAATATAGGACATTTCCAGTTTTCGCCCATGTAAAATTTTCGGTTTGATTTGTATCTTTGTAAAACTTTTTTTTTTCCGGAAAAAAACCCACCCCATATGACTATGCATATTTGCTGATGTGGTACACTGTGTGGCATGCTGACTGTGCATATATGCTTATATGGCTTGCAGACCGTATAATTATTTTTATTTTTTTAAGGGTACATGTGACATTTGTGCCTTTTTAAAAAAAATAATATAATATCAATTCATTTATATTAATTTAGAAATAAAAATAATTTTAAAATTTGAAAATTAATTTTTGAAAATAAAAAAATTCAGGAAATTTTTTATTTACGTTTTTTTTTAAATTCAGGAATTTTTTTTATTACGAAAAATATTTTCCAAATTTTATATTTTTTGTTTAAAAAATAAAAAAGGAACTTTTTAATTTCGAAAATTTCGTAAAAAAATGATTTTTTTTTCTAAAATTTTAATTTCAAAAAAGATTTTATAAAAATTTGGAATAAAAATAAACATTTTATGATTTTTTCAGAATATTTTTTTAAATTTCGAATTTGTTTTTTCTCATTTTAAAATTTTTTTATTTTGAAAATTAAACTCTAGAATCTTTAAAAAAATTAATTTCGAAAAAAAAAACCGAATATTTTTTATGATTTTTTTAATATTTGAATTTCAAAAAAAAAACCAAAAATTTTGAAAAAACCTTATCGTTTTTTCTGATTTTTTAATATTTGAAAAAAAAATATTTTTTTTTCGATTTTAAAATATGAATATTTTTCTGATTTTTTGGATTTTTTATTTTTGAAAATTAATTTTCAGATATTTAAAAAAAAATCTAATGTGGAGAATTAAAAATTAAAAAAAAACCAAGTCAGCGTCACATATGCGCATTTGATGAGTTGGATGTAGGAGGGGTGTTTTTCGGAAAAAAAGCAAAAAAAAGTTTTACAAGGATGCAAATCAAATCGAAAATTTTATAGGGGCGAAAACTGGAAATGACTTATATTACAAAGATGAAAAACACTATTAACCCTATAAAATACACACATAATTTCATCAAAAATAACAAAATTTGTTTTATTTCTTGGTATGTGTATATTCCTCAAATACGACAAGTATTATAAAACGAGTATATCTTTTTTACTGTTTTCTCTCTTGTATTTGATCGAAAAATTGTTAATGGTAAATTTGTCAAGGAGAGGGGCGATTTATTAGTAACAAGGATTGAATTCTAAATTTCAAGCTTCAACCCAGGGATGATCTTTTTTCTTTATTTATCTTCAAAAAGAAAGAGGCTTTTAGTATTTTGTTCATGCGTTGAAGTGTGATTGAAGCATGTAAGATCAAGTTTGTCAATGTAACAAGTAAAACTGACCGGTTTTACATTCTAGGTGTGAAATTTATGTTAAATCGAAACTCATAGTGATTTCACACGAAGTTAACCAGTGTATCATTGGTTAAAATCGGGTAAAATCGAGTAGAATCGGAAGAAATCAACTTGATTTTATCCAACTTTTACTCGATTTTGAAGAAATTAATTCTTGTGTTTTTTTAGATGATTTAACGACTTTAGAAACTTATCTTTTTTTTTTTAAATGACAACTTTAGAAACTTAACAAACACTTGATAGTTTTTTTGGATGATTTTAATATTGTTTTTAATATTAAGTAAACTGGTACAAGTTTACGAGAAAATTCTACCTGAACAAAACAAGTTGACGTAAAAATTCAAGTGTGACAAACTTGTTTAAGCTAGTGTACATAAATTTGGACCTTTGGTGTTTTGCATGGTATCGTGCCAATTAGGAAGTTCCTACCAAAAATCACAACCCTTTGTATTGTGTATGTTTGTCTACCATATTAATAATAGTAATAATAAAAATAAAAATAGTAATAATAAAAATAAATAATTTTTGTCAGAATAACGATAGACTTACACTCATGTAAAGTGTCAAAGTCCCTCATCACTATAGTTTCAATTCTAATAATTTTTCATATATGCAATTAAAATCAATGAAAATTGTATCGGTATTACCCGAAAAAGATTTGGATCCCCAGCAGTATCAAAGTGAACTAAATGTTGCAAATGTAACTATGATGAAGAGTGCTGGGCATACACTAAATTTCTAACGGGACATCATCTGATTGATTGAAATTCAAATGAGTTGCACAAAATCATGTAGGATCTACAAAAATTTTGCAGGACTTGTTTAAAATTTAACCAATTAGCGAGTATATACTGAGAAAATTGTGATATTAGCATAATCCAAGTAATCATTTTTTTATCAAACATTGCAACTACAGTCCTTTTTATCCCAGCTTTTTTTTTCCATGACAAACACAGATAAATCTTTGTAAATTGTGATCACATAAATCTAGTATTATGTACATAATTCAATGTCAAAATTTATCTTACAATAAATATCATTGGTAAGAATAGCTACCAGGCGATCTTAATACATTCAATATTCAATCCAGATTGAATGCAAATCATGCCCCAATAGATGAAATGAACACGGTTTTATACACGCCGATGACGACCATCTTCATTTTTCACAAGGAAGCCAATAATACAGGCCCACAACCAGCAACCAAATCCTTATTCCTCCACAAGGAAAACTGTGTAACTTGATTACTCACTCATATCATCATCAAAATAATTCAGATCCGACTCATCGTCACTGGCACCATCAATGTTAGCATGATCTGCATCTGAAGATCCTACTGCTCCATCAGCCATAGTAACCAGCTCATGCGAACCCTTTAGATGCCTTTCAGATCCATCGTCATAGTCTATTGAATCATTTTCATATTCATCGTCCAGTTCAACACCAAAAGAGATATTCTACAAAAACAAAAGGGATATTTCAATCAGATATCCACATTGTTGGTGCTTCGCTGCTGACAAACATATGGTGAAGTATTTTTTTTTTAGGGGATATGGATAAGTAGCGTAAACACAGCAATACCCAATTGTTGGTTGGATGTAACAATGCAATATGTAACATGTAACTGAAACTCACGTGCAAGTGACGCGAACAGTTTCAACATATACGGAAAAAAAATCAATATATGACCAAATTGGGTTAGACTTTTGAATTCTTTGAAATCAAGTGATTGAATCATGAACTATTACAGATCAATTACTACATTGTATAAAAATCTAAGGTAATCAAAACCAGGCATGCCAGTTTGACAAGTTGGGCCGGAAACCGGATCTGTTTCCGGTCTCAAAGACCCTCGGGAGTTTTATAGAAGAAAGTTCTTTACTAGTTGTTTCTTTTTTCAAATCCTCCTTTTTTTTCACTACATTAGAATTAGAATTAAATAGTTACAAGTTCTTTACGATATTTTTGTTTGATATAAGATTTTAAAAATCAATAAAAAAAAATTATTTAATTACTACCGGTCCAGCCCTGATCAGACCATTAAACTTTGAAACGGTGACTATCCTGATTTAATATCAGATCTGATTTCGATTACCTTTATTTATAAAACATACAGTGCATGGAAACATAAAAATATAACTTAACAATCGCCAAGACAACTATAAATGTATCAGGAATCCAATTAACAGCAATTAATGCTAAGCACTGATTACCTTGTCACTATCAGAGCTTTGTGCAGTGGTATCAACTATCCAGTCACCAAGTAAGTGCTCTTGTAGAACATTCTCAGCAGAGGTTGACTTTGACTCCCTTGACCTTTTTCTTACTTGGCATTCTCTAAGCCGCAAATTGTAGTGAACGTACATAATGTCATTGAGTTTCTTCTGTGATAGGCGATTTTTTCTTTTGCTATATATCTGATCATACATGCTCCCATCATGCTCACATGCAAAGGACGAGCATGTCTGACTTAATATGCGAACGGCTATTCTTTGTAACTCCAAGCAACTTATTCCATGTTGTTGCCACCAAGCAGCTAGTGAGGTAAAAAGGGTAAATTAATCAATCAACTCATAGAATTAGCAACACACCTCCACATATTTATTTGTTGCATGAAGCATCTAATGCAGTAATTTACCTGGTTCAAGACCTGTTCTTGTGCTAATTGCCAATTCAGTTCCAAAGTCATCTTGAGCTGAATTATAATGAGGAATCTGTAAACAACATCATTGTGAATAAGATATAATAATTAGAAAATATTAAATAACGTATATCATATAGCAGTTATTAAGGATATCTTACTTGCATTGATGCAGATATTCGTCTCATATTATCTAGTTCTAGCCGAACAATGCATTCATTCAGACCACGTACTACATCAGAATGCTACAGTCATATCAAACATTCACTTCAGAAGAGAACTTGAATAAAAAATTAGAAAATTCACAACCATTAGAAAATTATTATTCTGGCATACCGAAACAAAATCTTGACGATATCGGTATGACGGATTCAAGAAGTAAGCAGCCAAGTAAAGAGGATGACAAAAGAGAGAGTTACAGTGCCTGTCTATCACCTTCCAGAATGGCTCATATTTCCGTGCATCATCGCCATGAATAGTTTTGATTGCAAGTTTTGCCCTGTACAAGTCGTTATATACATATGGCATTGACAAGCTCTCACCACTAGACATCTTTTGAAACACTTGCAATATGGGATATACTGAATTCCTCACATACTGCATTTTCTTCCAAAATGTAACATTCAAAACAATTTTTTGCACCTCTTTCCCCTGGCTTGAACTGGAGAACCTGGATGACATCCATTTGTTTGAAAGAAACATTCTTCTGAGACTAACTCGATGATCCAACAAATTCTGCAATGTAGCAAAGCTAGAAGCACACTGGGTGCCAGCTGGCTTTAGAAGCTCATTTCCATGGGTAAATTCACTTTTCATAAGATTTAACAACCATATTTGATTGTATATTAGTTTCGTAATTTTCTGCCCCTTTTCCATGCACTCTTCTACACATCTAATCTTCAGAAAATCTTCAAGCACCTGATTAATACAATAGATAGCACAAGGCGTCCAGAACAAATTCCTTCTCCTTTCTTCAAGCATTTTCCCAGCAGCTTTATAGTTAGGAGTATTTTCGGTTATTACCTACGTCAGAAGGGGGAAATAGGAGAACCAGATTAATAACAGATACAAGTTGATATTTACGATGAAGGAGGATGCCACAAGAATAGAAAAAAACATTTTACCTGCACTACATTTTCCTCACCTATTTCTTCCACTACTTTGTCCAAAAGCTTAAATAAATATGTTGCATCTTCTATAACATTAGTGGCATCAACTGAAGAAACAAAGTATACACCATGAGGAGATGAAACAAGAAAGTTAATAATTGTCCTACCCTGTGCATCTCTCCAACTATCAGCCATTATCGAACAACCAGTGATGGCCCAGGAAGCCTTATATTCAGCAAGGTAATTCTTAATGGAATTGATTTCCTCCTGCAAAAAGCGACCCGAAATAAGTTGGCTGGATGGGCATGCCAGTCCTTGTCCATATTGACCAGCCAATTCCAGCATTTTATGAAAATATACGGAATCTGCAGCTTGTAAAGGAATTCCTGCATGGCAAAAGAACTTGCAAATTGAAGAAAAAAGTTCCTTGCGTAATTTCTTAGTGGGTCCTGTCTTAACTTTTAGTTGTTTGCAAGTTTGAAGATTCTGATTCGTGGAAGGTTTCAAGTAAAAACTATCTAATCTTGATCTTCTTAACGCTGGTTCTGGGCTAGTATTAGAGGACATTCCCTTAAAGGTCTTTCCTGTATCTTTAGTGTATCTCCTATCAATATCAATCAAAGCTTCCTTGTTCATATGATGCAAAGTATCTTCCTGCTGCTCATACTCATCATCTTCATTATCAGACTTTGGATAGAAAGGCATCAGATCCTTAGCCTCAGGTTGCCTATGTCTCTTTCCAGTGCGATGCCATTTCATATTCTCTTTTATTTTAAGATAAACTTCTTCTGGAGCACTTTTACAAGGCGCTACCTCTCCAGGAATCCTAGCCAAATGTTGTTTAAATCTATTAATACCGCCACTAACAACTTTCTCACAGTAACTGCATTTGACTTTTTTCTTTCTCTCATCCTGAGCAACACCGTGTTCCCACCCTGGGTCAACATATCCTAAGGACCGCAGAGGAGTTAAATTTACAGATACATTCCTGCCATCCATCAATTGCTTCCCTTTGCTTCTACACCCAACTTGCTCTTCATCGTCTTCATCATCATTAGACTGAAAATTCATATATGCTTGTGCATCAACTTGCTTTTGTTTCTTATTTGAACGGCACCCTTCCAAATTTTCCTTCATTTTTAGGTAGACTTCCTCTGGAGCCTTTTCACAGTATGTTACTTCACCAGAAACTCGTGCTAAATGCTGCTTTAATCTGTATATCCCACCACTAACAATTTTCCCACAGTAATTGCATCTAACCTTCTTTTTCCGCTCATCTTGAGCAATGCCATGATCCCAACCAGGATCAACATATCCCGTGGAGCGTATTGGAGCCATTACATCCAAATAAGAGCTATCACAATTCTACCTGCATATGCATAAGTGATGGATGAATACAAGGCACATAAAAATTTAACTACTATAGCATATAAATTATAAAGTAATCCGAGAGCCTCCCCAGTTCCAGTACATCAAACTCTGAAATCTCTAGTTGTCAAGTAAAAGAGGATGCGTGAAAATTAAAGCAAAGGAAGCATGCCAATAGGCATCAAAAACACCGAGAGAAAAAGTACATAAGAGAAAGAAAACCCCATATAGCTAAGGTGAGTAGTAGGATGACTCCAAAGAAACATCAATACCTTTTGCTTCGTTGACATTAAAAAGGTCAACAATATGAAATACTTTGTAACAAATTTCAAGACAGTTTTCCGATAAAAATCAAGGGCCCAATATGGTATAAAAAGAGCACCATCAACTTCTACAGTAAAGCCTACATAACCACAAACCACATTTTAGAAACACACATTGTCCCACACTCAAAAGGGCATTAAGAAACAGCAACCTACATAAACACAGTTGCACAATAATCTTCAAGAGTTTTGGCTTGAAATGTCCTATCGATGCCAAGTTGGGACTAGCATCGAGACTCGAGAGATATTTCCTTAATTCCACAATACATCAATCCGAAAGTAACTCATGTATTGTACCTGTGAGCTTTAGAAAACACCCATATAAATTTAAAAGGCAGCCAAGGAAACCCAACTTGCAGAAATTCTTGATTTCCTTTTCATGTCTCTAATTATCTATCCCTCAACAAAATCACAAGGAGAATTTATTTCAAACATGTATAGATTATTAAACCAACAAAAGAATCAACTCATTATGATTACTAAATACTGATTACCCATTAGCACAGCATCTGCTTCACCTTCAGATTTACATTCCTTCATAACCTATGTCGATTCCAATCTTTTAATTTACTTAGTAAGCAACAAAGATGTTGAGATTTCTACTAGCTTTGTTTTTAACAGTAACAATGTTATGACTTAAGCCCGCCCAACCAAAAAGGCCAGTCCATTAGGTGGGAGAGCCTCATGGCTTACATACCACATTAAGTTTGCTTATTTACTTTTCGTGAAACAACGATGCATAAAAGAACATATCACTATTTACCACAACTTCCTCAAAGACAGGTCAAGGCAAATTCATCAACACTCATCGATATCGTCTTCCCCTTAATATTTGAGTGTGGGTGAGTTTATTTATAAAATTTTCCTCACCCTACTTCTCTTACTATGCTATCTTGCAAGGAAAGGAAAATTTTATGATAATCAGTTATTCATTTACAAAATCATTAAATTGCGGATTTTTTCTGTCTGTAGATGAAGTGGTAAGCACAACTTGAAATTCACACGCACAACTGTGAGGGCAAGGTTCAAATCTCACACGCACAACTGCGAGGGCAAGGTTCAAACCTGAATGATATAGGGGTGTTCGCAGTGCAGTTCGGATCGGTTTTGAAGCAAAAAGTTATCCGATCCAAAATAAAAATCACGATTCGGTTTGAATTGGATAACTATCCTACAAAAATCCGATGGGATCCAAATATATTATGCGGTTTGATTTGGATCAGTTTTTTGATATCCAAAATGCAACATGTAATTCAGAATGAAGGTGTCGAGCCTAACAATATCAACATTGTCAGTTGACCTAGGTCTTACAAACTAAATTGCGGAACTTAATTTTTTCTAAATAATGTTTTATCCTAATCACTTACCCTAAACTTCAAACCCTAACTGTAAAAAAAAAATTATAAGCATATAAAAATTTTACTTTTACTTTATTTCATCAAAAATAACCTGAAAAATTAACTGGATCAAAAATTCCATCTAGAAATACCTAAATTTCCAGAAAATGAAAATTTCCTTTGGCTACTATTCCCAATTGCGAGAATAAGAAGGTCGATCATAAAAATAAAAGAAAGTGAGAAAACAACCTCAAGTACGGAAGAAGATCCGGATCGAAGTGGAATCGGCGGCGGAGATAGAGTTTCAGGCGGTGGAAGATCGACGGCGGCGGAATCGTTCGGTTGTTGACGAAAATCGGTTAGGAATCGTGAGTTAGGGTTGAATTACTGGGTGAGACCTTCTTAACTCGACCCGGCGCGTTAATTCCTTTTCTTATTTTCTTTATCAATAAATTATTATTTTTTATGCAATCAATAACGTTTTACCCAAAACATAACATAAAGTATATAAACATTAAATTTTAATTTTTTGTTAGGGATTAAATTTTAATTATAATGTCTATGTTTACAAATGAAATTAAAAAAATATATAATTTATACATAAGATCATTGTAAAAATGTTTTAAATACACATTCAATAATATATTGTCTTTTTATTTAGAATTAAAAACACAATTTATCATACATTATTCATTGATGTGATAATAGATCCTTACATTTATGTATAATTTTAGTTGAAATTGACAAAATATATAAAATTAGCAAACGAATATTAAATGAATAAAATGTGAGGGCGTAAGTGTGGAGACGTCGTCTGTTTGCATGGGAGGAGGAGAGTGTGAGGGAGTGTTTTGTTCTTTTACATAACATTGTTTTGCAGGATAATATGAAATTCATGGTTATTCGGTGAAAGTCTCCTATCGTTATACTACTACCACAAGTGAAACTTCAGACATAACTATGGTTGATGACGTGTAGCATAAGCATATCCCTTCAAAGATGTCTCTGTTGGAGTGGCGCCTCCTACGTAATATGTTTCCTACTAAAGACAACCTGGTGCATCTGGGTATTCTTCTTCCAACAGATGCGGCGTGTGTAGCTGGGTGTGATCATACTGATTTGCGCGTCTTGTGTGAGTAAAAACACATTCGGTAATATATATCTCATTTTGATTTGTTCAAAAAAATAAATAAAATGTAGTTATAATTATTTAACCCTTTGATTTTGATATAAAAATGATTTAATAATCTAAAATTCGATTGAAAGATGTTAAAGTCGGATAAAAATTTCTTCATCCATAAATCGAATTGAATTCACGTCATGGTTAGTTTCTAGTCGAAGTTTAAACTTAATACTTGATTTATAAAAAAAATAGTATTGACTAATATAAATTTATTTATGACGTGCCATAAAATAATTTTTTTATTATATTTTACCCGACTTTTTTTGTTAACCAAACGTATATTGCGCACGCAACTGTGAGATTAATCTTTTCGAGAATTGAAATCTATTTAAAAGACCGATATCTTTCAACAAATGTTTCTTCATACGCATCAATCAAAAATCAAACTTGGAATCAAATGATTAAAGAGGTGAAGTATCTAACAATAACACCTGTGTCACAATAGGGTCAATTTTATTTTTTTTGGTGGTCGGAGTTTTAACTCAAAATCTTGCATATATTATATGAGTAGTGATATATATACAACCATTTGTGACAACTTTGATGACAACTTTCATTCTCTCTTTTCATTGGTCCAAAACAATAGAAAAAGAAAAAAGAAGAGAGAGAATAAGAATATGATATGAATATAGAGAGAAATATCAAAAAAATTGTACAAATATTATTTCTCATATTATATATTTCTCTATCAGCTAAACTAGGCTCGATGAAACACGGGTCAATCTCACTCTAATGACAAAACACAGTTTTACCCTGTTGAGAAATTTGGTGAGTTGAACTATTAAACTAATATGAATAAAAAATATACAAAGTTGGTGAGTTGACTCATGGGGTCTTAACTTTTGAGGGGAAAAAACGCTCACCCAGTCCGATTTCAATTATTTATTTCTCTACCGCTTCTTTGTTTAATTTATTTTTAAGCGTATCATCAAATCCTTTTTTTTTTTAATATTGAAAGATTAAGACAAAAAAAAAAACCTTATGCATTGGTACATATTTACATATTGCATGTCTTTCTGATAATTTGAAATCTAAATAATCTAAATCATAATAAGAAATTAAGAATCAATAGAGGGTCAAATAATAAAAAGGTCCTATCATTTTCTTTTTTTAAAAATGAAGTTCGAATCATAGATTTGAATTCAGTGTATTTATCATTTTCTTTTTCTGTATATATCACACACGCAATTCAATCATACGTGCTTATGTAAAATTATTTGGCACACAAACATTTTGGACTTCACTGAAATTATAATGATCGTAAGAAATTGAAATAATCAAGTCTGCTATGTCCAAAGTCATAACATATCGGGTGTAGAACTTGAATTTTAACAGTACTTTCATGGTGTTTTTACTTGTTTTGTTGAATTGAAGTCTTTGTAAGAGTATTTTGCAAGCTTGTGTAAGAATGGTCATCTAATTTATGTATGGGAGGAAAATTGGCTTCTTTTTTTTTTTTTTTT
>Ga0228711_1004871_pt1 | contig 20514 bp, 15 predicted proteins | sample MedpolnodulmetaG_2_FD_177996 | JGI IMG/M metagenome (GOLD analysis project Ga0228711, IMG submission 177996) | Root nodule microbial communities from Medicago polymorpha collected in Santa Monica, California, United States - brown nodules | ecosystem: Host-associated > Plants > Roots > Nodule... | reverse complement strand
GAACCATTAGATATGATAAATTGAACAATTATTGTTCACTCAGGTTGTAAAAAATTGAAAAATTATTCCAAAACCATTTTGCTGTGGAAATGGTTTCTGTGAGTTGTACTCCAAAACCATTTTGGTTCAATGACAGTCACAAAATCAGAAGAGTGATTGACATGAACAACGAAGTGCACACAAAAAATCTGAGAATCAATTTTATGGGAATGAACACAAAACAACAATTTCTAATACCTAAATTAGAAACGAATCAAAAGCCAAAATCTGAGATTCTCTTGGTTTTTTTCTCCTTCCCTCTTATTCAAAATATGGGTGATGGTGGTGGTGTGCGCTATGAGAGAGAAACGAATTTGATGGTTGTGATCAGATTGTGATAGTGTGAGCTGAGAGCCCTAAGATTATTACATGTGTAAAACAAATCTGATGGTTGTGAATAACTTATGCAGGGTGCATAAGGAAATCACTTATGCATAATAACTTATGCCCTTGCCCTTATGTTAGGGAATAGTTGTAACCGAGAAATATGTAAATACAAAGTATGACCACGTGTAACTACCTCTCACGCCAAATTAGATCCGATTAGTTTACCAAATCACCCTCTGAAAATTGCTATAAATTATACCTATGGCTTCACAAATTTTTCACATCACAACCTCGCTTGTCTTTGAAACGTTAGCGTAATAAAAAGAGTGGAAAAACACGTGAGTGTCCGTCTTTTCGCTAGTATATATTAAAATTATAAGTATATATATATTTGTTAGTTTCAAATGTAACAAACTCTTCTTTAAAAAAAATGTAACAAACTCAACAAATCATATTTATTTTTTTCAATAACTACAATAATATAACAAATATAATGAAAATTCTTATTTTCTTAATAACACCAACAATATAGCATTATTATAAAAAAAAATTGTTTAATGATATAATTGGAATAACAAAGAGATCAGCTCAAAAACCTTTTAAAAAAAGACTATTTTCTTTACGTATAGTATGATAACTACAATTTTATCTATATGTATAATACTTTTATTATTCAAAATTCATAGATCCGTCTTCGATCCCGTCTCATGATTATAAAAGGGAGTATGACAGTACCATGCATACACTTCGATTGATTAATTTTTCCATAAAGCATGCTTACCGGGGATTCCTCTCCAATTTAGTCCAACTGAAGACATGAAGCTATACCATATAAGGATAATAAGCGGAACAAATCATTAATGGCACAAGGTCGAAATTTGGTTTGGATAAAGTGATTTTGATTTTTTTAATAGTGCACCTTTTTGTTGATGGACATCATCAATAATTCATCCGTAAAGAAAAAAATCAACAATAATTAAAAGCTATGTGACCACCATTGTCGAGGAATATTATAGTCTCATTATCCCAAACCATGCACTGATAATTTGGCACCTGGTTTGAGAATATAAAATTAGCTTTGTAGTGAAGGTGTGAGACTAAAATTTTGCGATAAAGAGATCCAATTAGTAATTCTCATCATAAAATTGGATCATGTGTGTAGTTAAAATGTTTTGGAATGGGGCCACAACACCTTAGCAATAACGCATGAAATCAAGGCAGTGTTGATGGGAAAAAGGAAAAGAACAAGAATTTAATTACAAGAGTAACATATCATATGGTTGTTGGTTTAGGCCCACAGGAAACTAAACAAATTAAGAAGTGTAAAGGAAGAAGAGCATAGACATTGTTTGGTTTATTTTGGATGATCCTCTTACTCGATATGCACTAGAATTGAATTGATTAGTGTGGGGAAGCCCATCTATTCATCGACTTGATAAATCAATGGGGACGATGCTTTCATTGTCACAAAAGTTAATCTTTTTTTTTTTCTTCTTTTTTCTTGAGATCATTAATTTTTCTTCTATTAATCATCTTTTTTAAAGAAATATATTTGTACAATTATTTTGTGACAACATTTGTATAACTATTTCTTTCATACTTACATGATGTTTTTATTATCTCTCTTCATTTTTATTTCTCTATTATTTTTGACCAAGAAGAGAGAAGATGAAGGTTGTCACAAAAATTGTCATCAACTGATTATACAAATATCATCACTCATTTTCTTAATTGTTGAATAAATCTCACATAACATGCTTTATTTAAAGATGAAAAATGCTAAAATTCCTTTGAGGTATTTGTCAAGCAACCAAATATAGTAAAATAATTTTGAAGTTTTTGTAGTCAACCTTCTACAAAAGTAAAAAAAAAAAAAAACTATTTTTAACGTAAATTTGTTTTTTTTAAGAAATAAAATTGACTTTTTTTTTATTTCCTTAATATGACCCATTATTTATGTTTGCAAGATTAGCTAAAAAATCCAATGCACTACGGCTCATAAGTATTACTAAGAAGGTCAAAGACTTTAGAGATATTTGATATGTTGGAACATAAATTTGAATAGCAAGTTTTCATTTTTCAACATTTTTTTTTAAAACTCGGTATCCAATCCAAAAACTAATTAATCTAAAAGGTTCAATTTCACGTTCATTTGTGGAGATCTCATTTAAAGTCAGAACAAAACTTATTGCCCAATTTTCATTTTTGGTTTTGTTTTGGGGGCGCACGATCGTGCCCCAGGGAGCACGGTCGTGCACCCTTTCCAGACTTAGAAAACCCTACGTTTCATCCTTAAAAGAGTTCCTAAAGTGAAGGTTAGGATCCCGAAGCAATGTACCATAAGTGAGGAAAGTGTGCTTAGAAGTGATTCCTTAAAAACAATGATGAGTCTAAAACATGAACTAGTTAAAGGAGTATAAGAAGAGATATGGAGTGGTGGTTTAGGATATTTGATGATGATAAATGTAAATTCCCTAGACTAGTAATGAGCCTAAGATAGTCGTTGGATAGAGTGGTAAAAGATTAAAATGAACGAAGAATAGAGGGTGATCCATTAAGATGATTGATGGTGCTAGGAGAAGGGATGAGACAAATGTAATTGAAAATAGGAAAATGTGAGTTAAGGTAATAGATAATGTTAGAGATATTAAAAATGGTGAGGCAAAGTATTAAGTTAATTAAAGTTAATAAGACAAATTTTTTTGATGGTGTAAATGGTGTAGTTATATGGTGATTAAATGATGATTGTGGTGTCGCTACGAGGTGAGTCATTGTTAATTTCAATGTTGTTGTTGGTGATGTGTGTGTATTATGGTGATGATTTGGTGAGTTATAGAATAAATTGGTGATGATTAATGGTGAGACAAATAAATCTTGTGGTGATGCTTATTGGAGACATTTTGTTATTATCTATTAACGATGAGTCTTCAAGCATCATAACTTGATTAAGATTCTGGTGATGATTGGTGATGTGTATGCTTAGTAACATAACTCTGACATACAATATTGATGAGTAGAAACGATACCGCATGGTGATAGGAATGAATTGCATCTTCGCATATACATGATGTTGTTTTGAAAGTTGGTGGTGTTGTGAATGATGTGTGTGAATGTTGATGTTAATGTTGACAACTGAATGTTATTATTTTATGTTGTTCATGTGCACTAATTATATGTTTTGAATTGTATTATCACCCCTTTGTTGTTGTTGTTTGTTTGTGGTGTCTGTACTTGTGTTAACCTATATTTTCAGAAAGAGCTATTTTAAATGTAGTCAAACTAAGGTTGACCTTATGCTCGAAGAAATGAGTGATGCTCTTTTTCTCATACATTTAATCGAAGTTGGACTTGCTGGAAATGCTCAAGGTACGTGTTTCGGTTCGACAGACAAAGTATATCGAAGAGCGGTTTGTTTTGGATAAGGTCAAGCAACAGATATTTCCAAGGAGTATATATTCGAAATTCAAATCGAATAGCTATTTGTTGTCTGTTTATAGCAGTTATAGTTTTAAATCCTATATAGGTAGTTACTTCTATTAGTATAAGTAGTAGTTTCTCGCAAGAGAAAGTGGTCACAATTCAATCATACAAAAAACTTACACTCAAACTTTCCGCATTCAAGAGAGAAACGAGTCACAAGTTACAATGTATGAACATGTGTACCAATTTACATTCAATCAATGCAATTTAAGTTTATTTTCTTAAGTGTCTTTACAATTTACTTGTTTATTTCAAGCAACATCTTTTATTAGTAATTCGAAAGTGACTTCGACGGATTTGACTAAGTTAAATTCGATAATCATCTTCATAATTTTCTTATATTATTGAAGAACAATCATGAATTTATGGAAAAGAGAAAGCACGATATGTCCTTAAGATTTACTGGTTGATCTTGCAAGTAACTATTTTTTAAACCAGTGATTGTTTACCAAAAATCAGTGTAAACAACTTGTGGGGTACATATACTCAAGACGAGAAGCTCTAGCTGCGGGACAATTAGAATGTGGTGATGTAATTTTTTCTTGTCATTATTTTTATTAGTGAAAAACTATGTAGTCGAATTACGTGTTCTGATATGTAACACTAGGGTCGGGGTTTATCGTTTGATTATGTTTCTTGGAATTAAAGTTTTGGTTATATATTTTTGAGTTAATTATGTTTTTGGTCCCTATAAAATTGGGGACTTCTAAGTTTAGTTCTTACTTAATTTTAATAGGTTTTTTAGTCTCTACAAAAAAAATTTACTTCTAATTTTAGTCCCTATTACAACAAAGTTTGTTTAATTATCCTTAAACTCTTGAATTTTTTAACGATTTTTTTGAGAGAAGTTTAGAACACTATGAAAAGTTCATTTACTAAAATTTAGAATTTTTTAACATGAAACGAATTAAATATGAATTTTTTAAAACGGCAAAAGTTAAAGATAAAATTAACAAAATCTTGACGTAGAAATTAACTTTTGCAACAATTTTTTACAGAGGAACTTTTAATAATGTTCTTAACACGTCTGCAAAAAATTGTTCAAAAACTCAAGAGTTTAAACATAAATTAAACAAATTTGAATTAAGGAGGGACTAATACCAAGTGCAATTTTTTTTTGAAGGACTAAAAGAACTATTAAAATTAAGTATGGACTAAACTTAAAAGGTCCAAATTTTATATGGATCAAAAACGTATTTAACCCTATATTTTTTTTAAGGCTTAAATATTGCATTCGTCCCTGCAAATATGCCTCGATTTGTATACGTGGCATATGATGACTGAACCCATTTTGTAGTTTTTGGTCCCTACAAAATATTTTGTTTTTTAAATAGGTCCCTGCAAAAATTTTTGTTTCTGAAAATAGTTTCTGGAGGGACTATTTTAAAAAATAAAAATTTTTGCAGGGACCAAGAACAAAATATTTTTTTTACAGGTTAAACGAGACATATTCGCAAGGACGAGTACCATATTAAAGCTTTTTTCTAATGATAAAGAGCAATCCGCGGAGACTTGTCTGATTGAGATGTTACTTTGAATTGAATTTTAGTAAAAGTAAGTTCACTAACATGGTTGTCCAGAACAGAATCATTACCTTCAAACTGAAATCTGCATTTCATCAACACTATGCACGCACGTTACCATAAACTTTTTTCCATTTAGCTTTCTTTTTTCGTCACTTTATCACTTTTGCCTTAGACGGGACGAGAAGACAACTAGGCCATTATCACTATTATATGGTTTGGTAAACAATTTCCTATTTTTTATTGCTAATTAGTTTGGAGAAGATAAGACCTCCTTTATTTTTATTTTTATTTGAAAACAAATGGATATGCCAAAGCATACTGAATGATTCAAAATTCCCACGGCCCTCCACCATAAAACGTCACCATCTATACTGAACTTTGACTTTAAAATTAAATGAAAATTAAATGACTAATGAGGATAAGGGATTGGAGAAATTGATACCAGGTGTATCGTCCTCTAACAATTATGAATTAAAGTTCAAAGTTTTAGTTGATGTGTAGCACTCAATCTTAGTGTCTTTTTCAGCAAAAATGTATTACTATAATACAATTTTAAAATAACAGATGAATTAAAAAATAACAATTTCACAAACAATAAATTGGTTTAAGTGGTAAAATCTTTAAATCTCTTAAACAATTAATCATGAGTTTTGTGTTTATATTATTTGAATAGGACTTACATATATTTTTTAAATGCTTTTTTTTTTTAATTTCTTAAATGTTTTTTTGTATGGTTCATAATTTAGCTAACCATAATTTTCTCAAATATTTTGATAATTACAAATATTATATTTCAAATTATAATCATACGAAAAACATATAAGAATGCAAATAATTAAATTTTATCCCAATTATTTTATTATATTATGCATAAAAGCCATGAAATAACACTTAATGAAATGACAAAAGTCTCTCTTAATTTAACCAATATTTTAGGTTTAACCCGAAGTTAAGTATGCGGTAATATTAAAACTTTTAGAAAGAGTTTTTCGTTAATTTGACTTAAGATTAATCCGAATTTAAACAAGGCTCGAAAGATTAATTCTTGATGTCAGATTTATAACCGAGAGATTAATTCTTGATTTCCAATTTATAAAAAGAATGGGTTAAATATGTTTTTGGTCCCTATAAAATTGGGAACTTCTAAGTTTAGTCCTTACTTAATTTTAATAGGTTTTTTAGTCCCTACAAAAAAATTACTTCTAATTTTAGTCCTTGTTACAACAAAGTTTATTTAATTATCCTTAAACTCTTAATTTTTTGAACGATTTTTTTATGACAAATTTATAACACTATGAAAGGTTCATTTACCAAATTTTATAATTTTTTAACATGAAACGAATTAAATATGAATTTTTTAAAACGACAAAAGTTAAAAATAAAATTAACAAAATCTAGACGTAGAAATCAAATTTTGCGACAATTTTTTGTAGAGGAACTTTTAGTAATGTTTTTTACACGTCTGCGGAAAATTGTTCAAAAACTCAAGAGTTTAAGCATAAATTAAACAATTTTGAATTGAGGAGAGACTAATACTGAGTGCAAAATTGTTTTTAGGGACTAAAAGAACTATTAAAATTAGGAAAATGTTAACTTGTGCCCTTAAGACAAAAGTTTAGAAGTCAAATGTAGAAACTTATTTTTGAAAATTGTGCATTTAATGTCTTGGAAAGTTAAAAACTTATTTTTTTCAATACAACACACATGTTTTAATTCTTTTTTGAGATCCTTAACTTGTGCCCTCAGGGCACAAGTTAACATGACCCTTAAAATTAAGTAAGGACTAAACTTAAAAGTTTCCAATTTTATAGGGACCAAAAACATATTTAACCCTAAAAAATATTATGCATAAAAGCCGAAATCTCTGGTCGGATAATGCAAGCTTATTTTTTGGGTCAAGTAGCCTAGTGACTAGAATTCACCTCTTTTAAGGTAAATAAATGGAGTGTCCGGGGTTCGAGCCCCAACCCTTGCATATAATTCAAGTTACTTTGCGATTATTGAAACACTAATTCACCAACAAATTTTAATTTTTTTTTCTAAGCCAAGAGATTAGACATACATCAGGGGGGAAGCAACGACATCCCAACTAGGTTGGCACCCCGCAGAACCCCCATCCTATGCCGTCAATCTCAGATAAACAATTTATTAAAAAAATGGGGAAAAAGTACATGAGGGGGGACTAGACCAAAACCCTCAGAAAACAAAGCAGAGGCAGAAAAGGAACATAAAACTGAAAGAAAACAGCATACATAAAAAGAAACATATGTCTACGGGAACCTAGGACGAGGGAACCCTCTCTGGTCCAAGAAAGTCTGAAGAGTCGGAGGCAACACCGATAACCAAACATTGCCTTGTATCGAATGACAAGTCCGCACAGGTTCCCTAAAGATGGAACCTGTGCAAGTGATACCATTGGCTCCGCCAAAAAACGATTTTGGTGTCAGAAGTGCCGAAACCACAAACATTCCAAGATAGTTCATTGGTCACCTGAATTTGATCCTCCCTGAGAGCGGGTTTTATATGGCGGTGGCTTGCCAATCTGAAGCTGCTTTCTAACTTGTTGCTTTTGTTTCTTAGAAAGAACCGGAGTGAAAGGTAACTCTGCGTTGGCTTTGTCATATTCACGAACACGAATCCAAAGATCCAAGTCATGTTGAACATTCGGATTGCTATGTGATTCAAAAACAGTCAAAATTCTATCTCCATTTTCATTAGTCCCTGTATGCTCAACCGTGTAATTGGCATTCTGAGCAATACGCTCCATCTCTAAAAAAGTGGCAGTGTCGTCCGGGATGGATCTGACAACAAGACTTTGAAAAAACAAAACTTCAAAAATTGGAAGTTCACATTTTTTTTCTTCCTGACATACTATAAGTTTGACTGTAGGAATGGCCGAATAGGACCCCGTCTAGTACCACGAGTATCTCGATGTTTTGGCTTCCACGGACTTCTAATTATTAATTAAAGTCTGTCATCATTACATTCAATTCACTAATTCTTAAAGTTCAATCGCAGACATCGATACCTGGATGTTTATCTTCAATTAACTTGAAGGTTATCAAAAAATTGGCTGGCAATTTCATGGTCCACCATGAAGATAATATCGATTGGTTTGTTAAAAGCTGCAATGATACAAAATTGTCAAAGACCCTCTTCTTTTTTGTTCTATTGCAGTCTCTTGTGCTCATAAAACCAAAAGGTTTGTTTTCTTTGTCATTCTGAATCCCCCATTTTTTCTCAAATAGTACATAATGACACAAACAAACGGATTAGTTAGGTCATATTTGTTTTAAAAACGGGGTTAGAGAATGATGAATGCTGACTTACTATTTTAATCAAAGGTGATAATGACTTTTTGAAAGTGTGTTTCCTATTCTGAAGGCTGAGTGGGAATCTTCAGTGAATGCTGGTGATGTTCTTTTGGACGAGGTACGGGGATTTGCTCTCATATGATTGCTTTTATTTCTCTCATTTTTTCACTTTTTGGTGAAAAAATAACCTTTTTTGTTTGTTATGGAATTGTTTGTAGTTCAATTCTGAAGTGTTAGACTTAAACTCGGACTGTAGTGCATTCTTTGATCAGCTTTTGTATGCCAAACTCGGACCTCTAAATGCAAAAGTTATGGCTTGCATATTTTGGAGGCTGATTAAAGCACTAGCGTCAGAAAAATCTTCAGGCAATCTACTGGTTAGTAATTCCTTATTTGTTTGGAATTCAATATTGTCTTATTGGAGTTGTCGCAAATATAGTCAGTACGTAGTTAGCTATGTACCTAGGTAATGTCATAATGCACTTAGGAATCAGCAATATCAAATGTAAACTATGTTTATGTTTATGTTTATTTATGTTTATTGCTAAAAGTGAATAAGTAGAGGAAATTTCTCATATATCCTCTTATGTTCTTCAAATGTTGTTAGCCTCCCTCTGTGCACTGTTTGTTGCCTAGTTGGATGAATGAACCTTTTGCAATATGCAGGATGATAGCAAGATAAAGGATCTGTTTGTATTTTTCGCTTTGTCAAAGTTCAGAAATGCTTTCCGTGAACACCTCCATTTCTTAGCAGCACAGTTCAGATCTGCCCACCTATTATCTAAGTTTTTTACAGACGAAGGTACACTGTACTGTTTCCCTGTTGCTTGATGTACCATATCTTAAATGGGACATGTTCCATGTACTGAGAATTTCATACTTTTAAGATAGAATATACAGTTCCTTTGTAAATGTCAAGATCTCACATCATACATAATCAGTACATTTAAATAAATTATTTGTTTAACTACGAATTTAAGCTTTATGTTGCTCTTATTTTCCAGGTGACATGTTCTATAATTAACATTTTATGGTTCTGAAGCAGTTCCTGCTGTAGTCCAAGTTGAAAGTCTCCAGTGCTATGGATCTCTTTGAACTCTGCAGCAAAATGGATGTCAAACTGATCTTTTGGCTGAATTTCCTTCTCTTCTTGTTCCATTGGTCGGTGATGATCAGGTACAAGTCTTTGTCAGCTTTACCTACTGATTGTGTGTATTTTATTTTTATCTGCTTGCTGCATATATATATGGTTGTGGACAAATGGTTATCTTGTTTTTTATTTCTTATGCTACTTAATCATATGATGGATGTTCTCTTGATTTTTGAGAAATTCTTTGCATTCTGTAAGGGATGCTTCCATGAAGTGTATTGTTGAGTTACACGCCTTGTGGGGTTGCATTGAACATGGTATTTCATTGTCCGAATAGATGTATTTAATTAACCCATTATGCCTAATTATTTTTTAACTTCATAACTTCCTAAATTGGTTACAACAGAGTTCCAGTTTCTGGATGAACTTCTATCTGCATTGGTTCAGATAGAAAAACTTATATTGTCTGACAAGAAAATTCTCTCATCGTTGTTCACGTCCTCACTGGGGTCCACACCGGGCTCGTCCTGTCATAATATCCTATTACCTCCAAATATGCAAAACAGGTATATAATGTTACTGTGACTATTTCATCTGAATGGCTCCACTTTATCACAACACAACTATTTGATATGTTCACTTGCTTAGCTGCTTCTGTTATTGGAATTTTCCAGATCTTTCAAATGTGTAGAGGGGAATTTGGATAGCTCTTTTTTATTTTTTTTTAATTTCCTTATAATGTGTAAAATATTGACATAGATTGCGTGTCCTAGTTTTTAAAGTATTTGAGCTGTTGCTTCGATTTGCTAAGAAAGTATAGATTAGGGTTTAGGGATATTCTGTGGTGATCGACTCCATACTAATTAATGCAAATTTATAAGACATGTTTGGGAATGAATTGGAAGATTTTTTTTTGAATATTATGAGCATTCTCATTTTGAACAGCTTGATTTAGTTACTACTCAGTTTGTTTAAAGTTATTAATTGTTCTAGTTGTTAATTGTTCTACCAATGTTATTGTTATGTGAGGTTGACATGAGATTGACTTCTAATTTCAATTTTATCTTGGATTAGTTATTTTAAGTTTCTAATAGAATGCACATAATTTTGTCTAAAGTAATTTATTAGTAGTGGGATACATGCTTTCTAAATCTTGAAAGTAAAATGAATGAGAGATTATGATGCTAATAAATATCCTTTGCATCGACACTTAGAGGAAAAACTGGTACTGATAAATCTTTTATTCTTCCTGTCTACATTTTATAGATTTATTTTTACAGATAATTAATTGTTGTCCTTAGCATATTTGTACTAGTAGTTTTTAAGTTTTTATTGCTGCTTAGAATTTTGTGAAATCCGGCAAGAGCTTTATTTAACACAGCTTTTGATAATAATATCAGAGCTTTTTCAATTTCTGCAATCACTATGTTCTGCGATTAAAACTGTAATGCAGTCATGTTTTTTCCTCACCAGGTAAAACATTTATCCCTGCATACATCATATCTAGCCTTGGGCTTTGTTTGTTTGTTTGTTACAAATGAAGATGCTACATGCCTTTGGCTATAGAAGTAGTAGTAGTACTTTGATGTCATCTATGCCTATGGATACGTGCCTTGCCAATGATTCTTAAGTGGCTCAATCATATTATATGTCCATGCTGTTTTAATAAAGCTCACAACTCACCTATTGGCTAATTCAACACCTTTTGAATCTGAATTTTTTAATTGTTGATGAATTTATGCAATATAGAAATTGCATGGCTTTCTGCCATCTGATATACTGATCACCTTTTTACTCTATTATAGTGTTTATTTTACGTTTTAATTGTTTGGCCACTCAGAAATCACGAGGAATAATTATTGAATCAGTCTGACTTGCTTGTTGTAAATGTACTTCGTTGGAATCATAAGATGCTCTCGTTGTTCATAATTTTGTTTTTTCTGTTCATGTATGATCTTTTTGATGGAGTCTTGGGCAATCATAAGTTTTCATTTAGCATAGTTTAGGAGTTCAAGCATTTCTTACCCTTTTCCCATTGCTTGCTATTCCCCACAGAAAGAGAGAAACCAAACAGAGGAGGAGGATCCTCAATGGAAGTGAAAGACCAAGCTATGAATTCAAAACATAAGAGAAGTGCTCTCCAAGAAAGATCTTGTTTTCTCACAAAATTTGTTTTTTTTTTACAGCCTCTTTCCTCATATTTGTAATGCTTTTCGACCATTTTTGCCTCTACTGTCAGTGTTGGTGGCAGCTATCTTGGCAGCTATATGTGCTGGAGCACCACTTGCTCTTAATGTTGAGTGTATTAAATCTCCCCTTGGAGTGTCTCTATTGTTGCTTGTCATTTGTCATCTTTTATAGCTGGTTAGATGCTAAGTGGATCTGTCTTCCGCAACTGCAACAAACAATTTTCTTTTAGACAGTTACAAGTTTTCTCCATTATCATCAATCAATCAAGTGCCTACAGTGGCATGTGTTACGTAAGTAACTTATTTTCTCCAACTGCAAGAATGCAGAGTAGCCTCCTCTGTCGTGTCTATCTCTTTTATGATTGCACAATGCCGTCCATTTCATATCATTGTCGTTATTTTCTCTAATAGAATAAGTGTCTGTAAACATCTATGATTTACTTGCATACTATGCTCCTGCCGTAAGATTTTTGATGTTTGCAGTTGGAGTTAATTCAAGTGAAGAGGACTTCATCGAGGCACTTAACAGGCCAGCAGAACTTGTGACTGCTTATGTTGGTTAGTTTGTGATGAAACCTCTTCTTGGATATCTTCTCTGCATAATTTGAGTAAATGTATTTGGTCTACCAACTGCAATAGGCGAGGATGGTCTCTTTTTTTGATATGCAATTGCAAATATTAGTAATTAGTAGTTATCTTAGTTTATAGGATTTGAACCTGAATCTCCTTAAAACTCTTTCGGTGTCCGTTAGGCGCAGGGGTTGTATTGCTGGCTTGTGTTCGTGGAGTGCAGCTCTCAAGCTATGCTACTTTTCTATCTGACCCACAAATGGCACCATTAAGCATAGTTATGACATCATTTTCGACTATTGCTGCAATTTTTGTCGCGTCACTCTTATTATTGTTGCTGGAAGAAACTCCTATAGATGTAAAAAAAGGAATGGTGTTTAGCATTACACATGCTGTACTTGTTCCTATTACATTTGGTCTACTTCTAAATCCGCAATACTATATTTCTCACATAGATTCGTTAACATTAGTGTTTTCTTAAAAGGTGTTGTCTTTCATATATTTTTTTTTACAGCTTCTTTCCTCATACTTGTAATGGTATTTGACCGTTTTTTGCCTCCACTATCCGTATTGGTAGCAGCTCTCTGTTCTGGAGCACCACTTGCTCTTAACATCGAATGGTTTTGCTATCTTTTTGCTTGCTGTTGCTTTTCACTTGTCATATTTTATAGCTAATTATATTGTTGGTGGATTCTTCTTTCGGGATTATCTTGATGTGAAGCCACCGCAGAGAACAATTTCCTCCGAGACAGTTGCAACTTTTTTCCATTTTTATCCATCAGATGTTTGTAGTAGCATATGTTACTGTGTTAAATTAATCATTTGTCCCAACTGCAGAAATGCTAATTAGCCTCCTTGCCCTGATTCTTGCTAATAAGTTCTTTGAAGATCCAGTTGTTGGAATGCCTTCTGCAATTTCTGTAAGTTCCTCTATCTATGTATAATATTACGGTCATGTAAGTGTGTGTGTGTGTGTGTGTAGACTGGTATCTGCATGAATTTTTTTGGTTACAAGTGTCTGCATGAATTTTACAGTTTTTTTTTGTCAATTAGAAAATAGAATAATGATGTATAGTCAATGAAGGTTTGTCTAGTTGGCAATTATTAGCTCATATCACGCTCTACAAGGACGTGGTTTTGAATCTCACTTTCGATGTAAAGATTTCTTCTGTGAATAATATGTAAATACATGTAAACGGCCTTCGAGGCTTGAGCCCAGGGAATTCTCCCTATCTTGGTGTTGAGCCTCCAGGAGTAGGACCCAATACACTTAAATTTACTTATATATGAAAAAAGAGGAGTGATGTATGATTTAAATGTCATCACTCATCACATTATAATCATAGCAACATAGATGAATGCTTTGTAGTGTCGGAAAAAGTTTTTGTTGTGGTCAAGAAAATAGAAGGGCTTTTAAGCATTTTGTATGATTAGTTAGTCTAGGTGGAGCTGTTCAACAGATTTATTTTATGGTAATATAAGTTGATACTTTTACTTGCAGTCTCTCCTTATGTATTTGATGGGATTTTCTCTTGTTCTAATTTGGTCGAAAATAAAGAGCAAGACAAAACTCGGAAGCTGAAGAAAATATTGCTCTTGGGTACATTAACCGGTTCATCTTGTGTATCATATCAAAGAAAATAACGAGCTTTTGTACTACAAAAGTGGTGTCATATTGTATTTGGAGGACTCAATCAGAACTTGGAGCAAAGAAGTTGGTGGCTAACTGAAGAATGGAATAAATGTAGCTGAGAATCTTCAAATCCAACCACTCAACATCATTGAAAATCTCATTATTCAAAGTTTGTGAAATTCTTTCCTATGTCGTGTGCCGGGTTCTACTTGTGTAACGTTGGGAATTTTTATGTTATATAACATTGTCCAATCAGGGTGTGCCACGTGGCACACCTTTTTTAAAAAAATAATCAATAAAAGCTGATGGAAAGAAACGGAAATGGATCCTCAGGCTTTTTTCAATCATGCGGTCCCACCTGCACTATTCTTGTCCCTTTGATTAATCCAACGGATGAGTAATAAAACTGTAAAAATAATGACTGAGTTTTGTTTTCTTCTTCACCGCCCCCTGCTGCTACTCACAACCTATCTGCTCTCAATTCTTCTTTTTCATCTCTAGCAATTTTCATCTTTATGTTCTTTCTCTAAGTAGCTACAACAATTTTGTCAATGATAAATAAAAGGATTATAGAACACACCAATTCTCATCTTTATCTTCTTTCATGATTTGTCCTCTTTACGGTTTCAAATGTTCACCTCCCAATCAAGAAAACACGAATTCATACTACACCGAACCATTTAAAGTGGCAATGTTTTGCAGATCTGAGATATACAACATATATTATCTAATTTAGTATGTAATCTATCCTTTCCTCATCCATTATCATTTTTTTTAATAACACTGTTTTCAACAATAACAATCCCAAATCAACCCACCTCTCAGTAACAACCCTCAATGAATCAGCTTTAATTGATTTTCCTCAATGAATCTCAAAATCCATTCCAAATCAAATTCATCAAATTTGGAAAAGAGATTGTTGCAGGGGAGAAAGAGAAGAGGCAAGGTGGTCGATGGCAGAGAGGAGGACGGTGGCGGAGGGAGGTGTTGGCGGTGGCGAAGGATAGTTGATGGTGGGTGGTGAGTTCTGATGTCACAGGGGGAGAAGGAGAGGAGGGATGCGTTATGCGTTTCTCAGTTGCTACTCTCTCACATGTTTCTTTCCATCAGTTTTAATTGAATTTTTTTTTTTAAAAAAAAGGGTGTGCCACGTGGCACACCCTGATTGGGCAATGTTATATAACATAAAATGCCCAATGTTACACAAGTGGAACCCGTGCTACTCACAACCTATCTGCTCTCAATTCTTCTTTTTCATCTCTAGCAATTTTCATCTTTATGTTCTTTCTCTAAGTAGCTACAACAATTTTGTCAATGATAAATAAAAGGATTATAGAACACACCAATTCTCATCTTTATCTTCTTTCATGATTTGTCCTCTTTACGGTTTCAAATGTTCACCTCCCAATCAAGAAAACACGAATTCATACTACACCGAACCATTTAAAGTGGCAATGTTTTGCAGATCTGAGATATACAACATATATTATCTAATTTAGTATGTAATCTATCCTTTCCTCATCCATTATCATTTTTTTTAATAACACTGTTTTCAACAATAACAATCCCAAATCAACCCACCTCTCAGTAACAACCCTCAATGAATCAGCTTTAATTGATTTTCCTCAATGAATCTTAAAATCCATTCCAAATCAAATTCATCAAATTTGGAAAAGAGATTGTCGTAGGGGAGAAAGAGAAGAGGCAAGGTGGTCGATGACAGAGAGGAGGACGGCGGCGGAGGGAGGTGTCAGCGGTGGCGAAGGATAGTTGATGGTGGGTGGTGAGTTCTGATGTCACAGGGGGAGAAGGAGAGGAGGGATGCGTTCTGCGTTTCTCAGTTGCTACTCTCTCACATGTTTCTTTCCATCCGTTTTAATTGAATTTTTTTTTTAAAAAAAAAGGGTGTGCCACGTGGCACACCCTGATTGGGCAATGTTATATAACATAAAAGGCCCAATGTTACACAAGTGGAACCCGTAGTTGTTGTTATATTGGTTAAATTTCATCTGGAATTGCCGTTTGAAATTACAGTTTGAAATTACAGGTAAAAACAAGCCGAAAATGGTTGAAAAGTGTGAGCGGTAATTAACTACCTCGGGTTTCAACGATAGTTAACTACCGATGAGGACATTTTAGTATTTTCCATGTGTTTTTAGGAAATAAATGATGTGAGAAAAGCAAATCTCGTTGATTTTTATGTGCTCGTGTGTTGATTTTTATAGCAGCTTCCTGTCTCTAAAATATTGTGGAGCACAAACATTCCCTCAAGAATGAGTGTTTTTGGGTGGAAACTTCTACAAGGAAGATTGGCAACAATAGTGGATCTTTGATAAAGTGAAGTTATTAGAGACATTGATCAACAATGTTGCATACTTTATTTCAAAGGAATTGAAATTCACAACAATTTTTTTTACATTCTCTTTAGCAACCAATATTTGGAAATTAATATTTACTTGACTTGATTGGCTTCCTACGTGACGAGGTAGTGAAGTAGTAAAAATTTTTTTTTACTTTCAATTCTTTGGTGAAAAAGGAAATAACAAAAAATGTATCTCACCTACATTGGTTAGCCACGACTTGGTGTATTTGGTCGGAAAACAAAAATGTTATGTTTAGGGAGAATGTGGTTAGTGTCACGGAGACGGTAGACAAAACTTAAATGTTATCTTGGGTTTGGTTCATCAATAGAACCTTTTCAGATTAGTGGAATAGTCCTCTCATGTGTATCACCATTTGTAATGAGTTTAGAATATCCTTGGTACTCTCGTTAATAAATTTTGCTTAGAAAAAATACATTCATGTTAGGGGTAGGGGAAGTAATCTCGTTTTTGGGGTCTAAAATCTTTAGCAGAGTTTTCAAGGAATAAATATACCTTTATTCTTGTGAAAATTTTGTAGACTAAAATTTCACCACTAAAAAAAAATGAGTAAAAAAAAAAAGAGCCTACGCATTCCCCCCTACGCATTCATATTTAATAGTTAGTCCATTTTGTTAGCATAAGTCATAGCTCATACCCATTTCCATTCCTTAATGAGCTATAGCCCATCATGTTTGCCTTTTTTGAATCCCACATACTGTATATCTTACTTACCTACCGACAATTTCCTCTAATTCATTTTTGAATCCTGCTCTTCTCCCAGCATATTTTGCTCGCGCCCAGCTGAAAATACAATAATGCATATGCGTTAGTTAAGCCACGCAATGTGACTTAACTAACGCACCTTGTAATTTCTGTGTGACTTAAGTGTTATATCAGCAAAACAGAAACACAAACCTTCATTTTTCCAACTTCTCAAAACACAAAATTTTCCCCTCCAAGTGAGATTTTCATCATTCTTGCGCCATTCAAAGCCAATTTCTCCCATAATATCAAGTAAGTGATGATTATCCTTCTTCATTACATTTTTTTGTTGAAATTTTAGATTTTTTTTGAAGAAATAAAACATTTTTAGGTTTTTACAAATATGGCTTGCATGTTTGTTTTTAGGATTGTTAATGATGAATTAAGTTAGGAATAGTATCTTAGATGTTGTTTAGAGTGAAATGTGGTAGTTTTAGGTATTTGAAATTGTTTAATTTTAACTTGATTGAGAGGTGCATTATACGTGTTTGATAAAATGTCTCAATGATTTTTTTTTTGTTTTTTGGATTGTTAACGATGAAATTAGTTAGAAATATGTTTTGTTAATGTTGATTATAGTTAGTTTGACTACAATGTGGTAGTTTACGGATTGAAATGACAATGTCGAAATATAAATGTTATTGTTGAATGGTTAGAAATGACACAATGTCCTTGTGAAAATGTGTCATTGATTTCTTGCTTTTTGAAATGTTGTGCAGATATGCCTCGGAGGAATACGTCTCAGAGGGTGCCTCAGCCTGAGCCGCCTGAGGATAGGAGTGACAGACTTAGGTTAGGGAGGCCTGCCCCTACTAGTTGTGCACGGAGGGAGAAGCAATCAGTACTCCCTCCTTTGGTTGGTCGAGGGAGAAGGGGGCACGAGACATGCTAGAGTTGATGATGAGGGAGGATCAACGTCACAAACTGGTCCATCCCAAACGGTGGACCCGACACAGTATCACCAGGATTATTAGGTGTATGAGGAGCCTCAACCTCACCAGTATCACTTTGATGCGTATCAACAACATCAATATGAGGATCATCATGAGCAGCCTGATATGGAGCAGACGCAACCTGATATTGAGCATCTTCAGCAGCAGGGTGATATTGAGCAGCCTCAACAGCATGATGATGATGGTTATGCTCAAGGGGTGCCGAGGGTGGAGTCCGAGGCCGGACCGGACGACTATGGAGGGGGGCCTTCTGACCTCACGCTTTTACCTCGCTTCAGTGGACGTGTGGCATGTAGGGTATGGATCGATGCCGATGTAAGTATATTTTAAGGTTTATTTTACTTCTTTTACTATTTATTTAACTTATTCTGATTATTATTTTACTTATTTTATGTTAGAATTAAAATTTATGTTAGAATATATTTAATGTTTAATTAACTTATTCTACTGATTATTTTACTTATTTTATGTATGAAAATTTATGTTAGAATATATTTAATGTTTATTTTATTTATTATTTATTTAACGGTGTTGTTTGTTGTTTTTTGTTTTTGTATTTCAGTTTTGGAAAAAAGCATAGGGTGGTGTCTCGCACGAGAAGAAGCTGAGCCTTAAAACCTTGACATTACCTTAGATGGGAGAACAAAATAATTGGTTTTGGGACGAAGTCAATGCTCCCGGTCTTACCCCCCTCCTGAATAGTGGGTACGAAAGCATCACTCACGAGTTCGTTTGTGCCTTGTCAAAGAGATGGCAGCAGGAGACCGTAAACTTCCATCTACCTGTTGGGGAGGTGACCATCACACTAGACAATGTGGCGTGTCTCCTAGGCACCCCCATCACTGGGAGGCTCCTTCCTGATGAAGAGTTAACCCGTGAGGAAGGGATACAGATGATGCAGATGGACCTACTTTTTACAGAGGAGGCTGCTGCTAAGGAGGTGGCAAGACAAGGTGCTGCTCATGTTAGTTTTGGTAAACTGAAGAGGCGGTACGAGGAGCTCTTGAATAGGTGTAATCAGCTGCTTGAGCCTGACACAAAGGAGGAGTATGAGGAGCAGGGTCAAGTTAGGTTGGCCTGCATTAAGGCGTTTTTGTCGCTTTTGCTTGGCTGGACCCTCTTTGCGGGAAATAACAGCAGCAACATTAATCTGATGTGGCTGCTTGCGCTGCAAGATATGGACGAGTTGGGCAACTGGGCATGGGGCACGATGGGACTTGCTTTCCTTTATGAGAAACTATCTCTTACCTCCGACTCATATGTGGCCTTGTGTGGTGGTTACATGAGCTTGCTTATGGTAATAATTGTTTTCCTTCTTTTTTACTTATTAGATCGTAAATGTATAGTTGTTTGTATAATATTTGTGCTGATATAAATTTGTTTCTTCGTGTTTGCAGGGATGGGTTTTTGCGCACTTAAGGAACCTCCTTCCGAGGGTTTGTAATGATGACTACGACCTTGCTATTTCCCCGCTTGTGGCTCAATGAAAACCTACCAGGGGCTTTACTTATCCTAGATAGTATAGAGAAGCCATTGATTCGTTGGACCATTCTCATGTAATCTAGAGGTCGTACGAGAGACGACGACACATCACTCCCTTTCAAGACATATGCTGGTACTCTAGATGGATCATGACCGACAAAGACATGAGGGTCCGTCACTTGCTAGAGCGGGTTCTTAGGCAGTACGAGTATGTCCAGACTATTCCCAGACCTCCTACAGACATTGGGCGTCTTGCGGTAGATGACGTGGTTGTGACCTTCATGGAGTTTGCTCTACATGTCCTTGACCAGAAGGAGAGGGGTCATCCGGTTCCAAATAATGAGCCGTGGGCTCATTCTAAGGGGTACAAGAGATGCTTTATTAGAGTATCACATCCTATTGTGAACTGTAACAACCCGTTTTTCGCTAAATTTATTTTATTATTTATTTATGTGTGTTTATATATATACTCATATGTGATTATTGAAGGTGAGAAAAACCACAAGAAGGGGGGGTTGAATTGTGTTTTTGGAAACTTCTTCTTTTACGTTCTAGATAACTGTCCTCAGGTTCAGAGTCTAAAGTAGTTCAGAGTCTGAGTGAGTTCAGAGTCTATGTGCAGCGGATAATGTAAAGAACAGAAGAAGAAAGAACACAAGCAATTATACAGGTTCCTTCCACAAACCGGAAGTAGTCCTGTCTTCCTTGCACTTCCAAGGAGAGTTCCACTAAAATGTAATCTCAAATTACAAGTTGCTCAATCACACAAGAAAGAGACTTATCTTT
>Ga0228711_1004866_pt1 | contig 20524 bp, 20 predicted proteins | sample MedpolnodulmetaG_2_FD_177996 | JGI IMG/M metagenome (GOLD analysis project Ga0228711, IMG submission 177996) | Root nodule microbial communities from Medicago polymorpha collected in Santa Monica, California, United States - brown nodules | ecosystem: Host-associated > Plants > Roots > Nodule... | reverse complement strand
TATATATATATATATATATATATAAAGGTTCCGAACAAATTAATTTTAAAAAATAAAATGCATATCATGCATTTAATATTATAATTAAATTTCCCATTTAGTTTTAATTATGTTGTCCTTTTGTAAGTAAGCATCTGTACAATTAAAATAATATCAAACATTTTTTTGACAAAAATAAACGATATTCACTCATTCAAATTGATGGAGTACATTGATACAATATAAATTCAAATTCGCTAAAAACAAAAAGGATGAATCTGTGAACAAACTCACAACATCCATGTTAATAGCGTAAAACGGCAAAGTAAATATGCCTATAAATATGACTATATTAAAGTCTCTGAAATATTCATGTCTCTGGATCTGCAACGTTGACGACGCCAAAGTCATTGATTGGATCTGCACTTGCTTAAAGCTAATCTTTCAACTTAAATCAAATAAATACCGCACTAAGACGGGAAATAAAAAACACCGCACAAAGACGGGAAATCAAAACAAACAGAGTCGTTCAGAGACGACGAAATCACAAAAACAAACGAAAAAAGAGACAATATGTGAAATCACTTATTCAATTAGGATATAAGAAAAAACAACTCGGAGGAGTTATTTTTGAGTCAAAATTAACCCTAAATCACCCCTCTGAAAAAAGAAAAAGAAGAAAGAGATGACGACTAGGGTTTGAGAAGGAGAGAAGAGAGAGAAAATAATATCAAACATACAATTTTATACTTTTATAATTTTTATTTAATGATATAACTCTTTCTTTCTTTAAAAAAAATTATTTAATAGTTGAGAGACCTACTTACAAATAACAAATTATTTAACTCTCAAAATTATTTTATACTCTTTAATAAATTTGTAACAAACATAAAAAACATATTAATCAATTTTTCAAATTTGTTTTAGAAACTCGGGTAGGACTTATTCTTCCTTCTTGACAAAAAAATTCCCAATTCGTTTGAAACTTGGTTGAATCAAAACGCAACACGAGAGAGAGATCTGCAATTTGAATTTGAATCATGGCCATGGCCGAACCGAAGAAGAATGAATCCTTGCTCCAATTTATGGCGATGGAGAGCTCCGTCGATGAAGGCTTCTGGCATAGACTCTCTTCTTTGAAGCTCAATCAACTTGGCATCGATGATTCTCCATTACCCATAATTGGTTTTTGCTTTTTCCCTTTTAATTCTTTTTTTTTTGTTACTATAATTATCTCAAATTTTGTTTTTAGTCTTTGTATTCACTAATTAGTCTCTATATATTACAAAATTGTATGCTTTTAGGACTAAGAACCTGTTTGGATCAAAAACTTATTTAAGTGTTTGTAGCATAAACGCTTATCAATCACGTAAGGACTTCTGCAAGTTGTTTTCATAAGCTATACTAGAGAGCTTATGTAAGTTAGCTGAAAACAGCTTATGGACATGTCATAAGCTGTTTCCATAAGCGCACTCGAAGAGTCTCATGAGTGCTAATGTCAGTAGATAAGTTTATACAAGTCAATCCAAACTGACCTTAAGAGTGAGTGCATAGTAAAAAGGGCAACCTAGTGCACTAAAGCTCTCACATATGCAGGGTCCAGGAAGGGGTCCCACCATTTTTGGTGTATTGTACGCAGCTTTACACAAAAGGCTGTTTCTAGGACTTGAAGCCGTGACCTTTCAGTCACATGACAACAACTTTACCGGTTGCGCCAAGGTTACCCCTCAGGGCATGAACTTCGAGCAAACTAATTTAAATTTTGTAGTGGCTAAAAACAAATTTTACTCTTATATGCTCTTCCAAGCATTTGCGCAAGTTCTTATAATATAATTATCATAAGGTGAACCAAAATAAGCTCCTTCAAAGCACTGCCTTGATGACATTTTTATTCTCCATTCATTTTATTGCTCTCACTTGATTCCAGGTTTCTATGCGCCTTGCTCGCACCCTCGAGTATCAAATCATTTAACTCTTTTAGCCGAGTCTTTACCTTCTGAATCAAGTGAAGCATCACTGGTACCAGAATCAAGTCAAGGAAACAGGAACAGGTGTTCTGTTCCAGGTATACTTTACAACACTAATACTATGGAGAGTTTCCATGCGCTTGATAAACAGAATCTTTTAAAGGAAGAGGCCAGAAAGGTAAACCGTTCAGCTAATGTAGACATTACACAATGAAATCACTAAACATGAACACATTTTTTGCTCTAAAAAATTTAGTCTTACCATTTGTTGATAAATTAGATATGGGATGACATTCAAACTGGAAGAGCTGTGGAGGATTGTTCAGTACTTTCAAGATTCCTTCTTATTTCTTTTGCAGACCTGAAAAAGTGGAGTTTCCACTACTGGTTTGCTTTTCCTGCTCTCATGCTTGATCCTCCGGCAACTGTGGTTAATATAAGTCCAGCTTCTCAGTGGTTGAGCATCAAAGAGGTGCTCTCAGTTGCATTATTTTAGGTACTTGGTTTTTGTTGGTATCATCATTACTTTCATGGACGTTGACACTCGTTTATTCTTAAATGATAGGCAGAATCTCTCTCTGCAGCTTGTAACGAGTGGCGTGGGTCAAAATCAACGGCAGGTATAAATAATAATCTCCTTTATTGCTTTAGTTGTTTACTCTAAACTCGGCATGCTTTACCTAATAGTAGAGAATATGTGGCAGGTGTCCCATTCTTTTTAGTAACTATAGATCCAAATTCACGTGCTACTGTTAGGCCTCTGAAGGACTGGGAAGCTTGTCAAAGTGATGCTCACAAGGTCTCTTTTTCAAACTCTGGTTATAGTAATTAATTGCAGTTTTTGCGAAGTTGGTTTTTCATTGTCATACATAGAATGTGAAACTATAGATAGATGTTTTTGTGAAATTTACTAGATTCTATTGACAGATCCTATTTGGATTTTATGACCCTTGTCATCTCCCAAATATTCCTGGATGGCCTCTGCGCAACTTGTTAGCACTTATTTCTGCAAGGTGGAATCTCAAGTCTGTTCAATTTTTCTGCTACAGAGAGAACCGTGGTTTTGCTGATATGAGCTTGTCTCTTGTTGGTGAAACATTGATAACAGTTCCACAAGGTAGAACAGCATTAATTACGTGACAGTTATATTGTTGATATCTTTTCTTGTTTTTGTTTGTTGGGATTCTAATTTGAAAGGATTAACTGTATAGGGTGGAAAGATGCTGTTCCTAATGCAGTTGGATGGGAAATTAATAAGCGGAGAAAAGGACCTATGTGTATTAACCTTGCACAGTCCATGGATCCAACCAGGTTCATTACCTAAGTTATTCTCTCCATTGTAGGTTTTGTTTGGTAATGCTACATAATTTATCAGCATATCTAGTATTTTGAATCATTGTTTTAAATGTATTTTTTATAGGTTGGCGGTATCTGCTGTGGATTTGAATTTAAAACTTATGAGGTGGCGTGCTTTGCCATCTCTAGACTTGAGTGCTTTGTCTTCCCTCAAGTGTCTTCTACTTGGGGCAGGCACACTTGGATGCCAGGTTGCGCGTATGCTTATGGTGAGTACTAAGAAAATCCCGTTTTTTTTCTTCGATATTTCAACTCTTGATAACTTATATTTATCGCTGCAGGCATGGGGTGTCCGAAAAATTACTCTAGTTGACAATGGCAGGGTGGCTATGTCTAATCCGTTAAGGCAGTCTCTTTATACTTTCGATGACTGTCTTAACGGTGGAGAGTTTAAGGCTACAGCTGCAGTTGAAAGTCTAAAACGGATATTTCCAGCAGTGGTAGATCATCAATCCCTATGACTTTGCTTGAAGCTAAACCCTATACTAACTTTTTCCACATAACAGCATGTTTTTTGTTCTTTTTTAGGAAGCGGAAGGCATAGTTATGGCCATACCAATGCCTGGACATCCGGTACATAGCCGGGAACAAGATAGCGTTCTCGATGATTGCAGACGTTTGCACGATTTGATTGATGCCCATGATGCAGTTTTTTTATTGACAGATACAAGGGAAAGTCGATGGCTCCCAACACTTCTCTGTGCCAATGCTAACAAGGTTCAGAAATTTATACTTTTAAATAGTATATACGTTGTTATTTATATTTTAGGCTTAATTGATCACCTGGTCCCTTAACTTAATTCTTTATTTCATAATGGTCCCTTAACTAAAAAAACGTCTCAAATTGGTCCCTTATGCATTACGCTGTTATCTATTTTGGTCCTCTCCGTTAGTTTTTAATTGTCTAATATTTTTGATATGTTTATAACCGTTTGATTGCAAGTCCATATTATATAACAGTGAACCACTGGTATCTAATATTTTTCCTTTTCTTCTTCTCCTTTCCTGGTCTTTCTAGATCTTTATCTTTTTAAGCACCATGTTCATATAAACCCAAAAAAATTTATACAAACAAACCCAAAAAAAGCATAATTTTTTTTTGAGCTGATAAAATCATCAAACCACAAAGGACCAAAGTGAACAAGTATGTTTTTTTTATCCTTCATAAAAAAAAGAGTATGTTTTTTTACATATCCAACAACATTCAAAGTGCAAGAAATTTGAATCTGAAATAGTGACGAGATTCAGCATGTTCTTTATCAGCGAGATGGTAAGATAAAGCCATACCACCATAAAGAACATGGTAGAGAGGTGTAAGAGAATCAGTTTCGATGTAATTTTCACCATAATTATCCAAACCTTTCTTGATGGAATTCTTAATGTAATTGAATGAAAGCATCGGTTTCACGTGTTTGGGGAGTTCGGTTACCTTCTTCCCTTGATCTAGTTGTAGAATCTCCTCATCGCCATTGTTGAACACAACAAACCCTAGAATCGGAACACTGTTTCAAGCAAAAATTGATTGAATCCTCATCAATTACTAAAATCTAAGATTAATTGGATCCAATTACTATAAAAAAAAATCTAGAATTGAAACACAGCAATTCACAAAGGTAAATTTTGGGTCACATATTCAACACACAATTCATACAAATAAATCACCATAAAAATAAGCATGGAGGATCGAAGGAAAAGGGTCGAAGAGGAAAAAAAATATTAAAAAGGTGTTTTTATTCCGTAGAAATAGTAATAGTAAACTGAGCATGGAGGATTGAAGGAAAAATAATTTAATTAATTTTATGGGTTGATTTTGCAAAAGAAGAAGAGGTGTGGTTGAATTTTCAGTTGAATTTAATTAAGCCTATATTTTATTACTGATTAACATGTGGTTTACGTTTTAAACTGAAGCATATGTTACATACATCGGTTATTCCATTCATGGTAGGATTGCATATCCTAAACTAACATGATTACTTATATATTCACAGATTACCATGACTGCAGCACTAGGGTTTGAAAGTTTCTTGGTGATGCGCCATGGAGCTGGTCCTTTCAGTGACTTGAGTGCTGAAACAGCTAATTCTTCATCTGCCGATTCGTGTTTAAAGGATGCAAATGGAAAACATAGATTAGGATGCTATTTCTGCAATGATGTTGTTGCACCAACTGATGTAATTTCCATGCAGAATCGTGCTGTGATATTTGAACTGATGTAATTTCATGTATAACTAATTCATACTTGCTTTCTGCAGTCAACATCCAATCGCACTTTGGACCAGCAATGTACTGTGACCCGACCAGGGCTAGCTCCTATTGCCTCAGCCCTTGCTGTTGAACTTTTAGTAGGGATTTTGCATCACCCTCAAGGGTAATTCTGCAAACATTGATTTTACGTGAAAAGAATTTTGAAAAGAAATTTCAACCTACTTTATGTATCCTTGAAATTCAGGTATTGACAAACATTTTTTTCAGGATATTTGCAGAGGCTGATATTAACAACAGTGTCACTGGAGCTACTGAGAGCTCTCTTGGCATTTTACCTCATCAGATTCGTGGTTCCCTTTCTCAATTTTCTCAAATGAGCCTTGTAGGTTACTCCTCCTCCAGCTGCACAGCCTGTTGCCATACAGTAAGTCTGAAAATTTTATAATGTTTGATAATACTTTATGTGGTTAGTTATTGTATGCTGCTCTGTTTAAATTGCTGCTTGCAGTGTATTAGATGTTTTGCATAGGGTTGTCAACGGGGCAGGAGCCCTAATTTTACCTGGAACACATCAGCCATAAGTTTGATACTGTGCTAATATGATTTTAATACTAACTTACTTTTATCTAAGTATTGATTTTGGAATTAAAGGAGTAATTGATTAAAGGCATTTTATCAAATATCTTCAAGTTTAAATTTCTGTCAATATCTTCAAGTTTAAATAGGTTCAATATAAATTGGGGCAAATGTTAACTCCAATTAGATATCATTCAGTTTGTTACTACATCTATGTTTATCATTTTCCTAATCCCCTTTGTTTTGTAAAACTGCAACCATTCAGGTTGTATCGGAATATCGAAACCGAGGAATGGAGTTCATACTTGAAGCAATTAATCATCCTACCTACTTAGAGGATGTCACTGGACTGACAGAGTTAATGAAATCAGCCACCAAATTCTCATTGGAGTGGGACAAGGACATAGATAATGTTGACGAGGATGAAGATTGTTTTGAAATATGAAGCATAACAATTAGTCAGTTGTACATAAGCTAATTTGGGCAATTATAAATTTAGCCTGTGTCAACAGTTGGTATACTTTGTCAAATGTACAAAAACTGAATTTACATTCTTTGATTTATTTGAATTACTTGACTACAAATTCAAAATCCAATCTGAAATTTGTTAAAAGTTGAATAAATTATCATCTCAGAAAAATGATACACGGGGTAATTAAGGGGATGTTTGGTTTTGTCTTAAATAATTGAAAGCTGTATTGAATTGGAGTATTTTTTTATTTTTATTTTTGAAATTCCTTTTTTTTTAATTTGGATTTTTTTTTTTTTTTTTTTTTTAAATTTCTTTTTTTTTTTTGGTTACAGTTTGATTGACCACTCGGAGGGGCATTCCCATACTAGGTCTAGGAGCCAACATTTCTAGCTAATCCAACAAGTTTATGAGCTTTGACATTTAACTTTCTTCTGATATGGTCAATTTTGACTACATCTAGACTATTCATAAGTTCCTTACAATCTAAGATAACCTGATTAATAGTAGCCACTACCAGTTTCCTATCAAACCATTGAGCAACACAGTTTGTGCATCAATTTGAATTGTCACCTTCCTCCGCTGTTGTGAAACGGCCAGTTGCAGCCCCCAATGAACTCCCAGTGCTTTTGCCAATAACGGTTCAGTGTTGATATTGTATGTGACGAGCTGAAAAAATTGTCTCACCCCAGCAGGTCACGCCTTTGCTGAAACAGCCTGCACCAACCTGCATATGAAAATCAGTATCTGGTGTATTGTCTGCTTCCATAAGTTGAACAGGAACAATTTGTTGATTTCTCCTTGGTTGGCTGAATGAACTTCACAAATGAACCCCATGGCTTCCTTAGAAATTTGTTCCGGGACTGCCTCCTTATTCTTGAACACAGTTTGATTTCTTGCTTGCCACACCTTCCACAAAGTTGAACAGAATATTTGGGCTCTATAAGGGTCTTTGCACGTGAGCCATTCAAGAATCCAAACATTGATATCAGTCTGCAGGTCAGGGACTCGAATGCCCAAGGGTGATGAGAACCGCACCTCTTTGTGACTTCACAGACTGTTCGAACTTCAAAGGATAAATAGATGTTCTGGGGATTCTTCAGTCCAAGTTGCATCAAGAGTGACATCTTTCTTTCTTATGGTAGCCCTTGTTGGAAGGATATTCTTACCTAATCTCCACAAAAAGTTCTGAATCCTGTTTAGCAGAGGGGAATGCCAAATCTCTTTCCACATGATCATTTAGCTCGCACACACTAGCTCCGAATGCTAATGATTTGTTTGGCCTCTTCTTGGCTAAAAGACATGCGAATTAGGTCCCTCCTCCATTGCTTCGTATCAGGATCATTTAGCTCGCACACACTAGCTCCGAGACTCAAAGTTGTAATAGGACTCATGACTTTGGACTCGGAGTTCGCCAGCATCCAGTTATCTTTCCACACCTTCACCTCCATTCTGTTCCTAACTAACCACCTTGATCCTTTCTTAACCACCTCTCTGACACTCATCATACTGCTCCAAGCATAGCTCGATGCAAACCCCTATTATGCTTCCATGAAGCTGCCTCTCGGATAGCCGCAACTTTGAAAATTCTAACCATTAGAGAGAGGTTCCCTGTGGTAAGTCTCCAACAATGTTTCCCCAACACGGCTTTGTTAAAATCACTGATGCTCCTGGAACCCATACCTCCTTTCTTCTTAGATTTGGACAGTCACTCAAGTTGACTCTCGAGTGAAAGTATTTACCGATAAAATTCTCTTAATTTTTTTCAATTACTACGAATATTTTATATAATGATTTTATAAATATTATATTATTTTACTTTGTTTCTCAATATTTTCATAGAAATTAGTAAGGGATAATGCATGTATATGCAGGGGCCAGGGTTCGAACCCCAGACACCCACTTATTCACCTTTAAGGTGAATTTCTCTAGCCGTTATGCTACTTGACCAAAAAAAAAAAATGTTATGCATTATGAATAAGACAAATCGGACATTTCATTAAAAAATGTGATTATTTATACAACTCTAAGCCAATGAAAGATCATAAGTGGAAACTAAAGAAATCCAATTACAATTTTATTTGCTTTCATTGGAACTAGGATTTTAATTTGGGAGCAGGAAGAGGAGTGCCATCTAAGAAATGTTTAATCAAAGCAAGAGCTCTTGCTGGTTGGTAACTTGGCACTTGATGCCCTGCTTCTCTCACTGTAGCAAATGTTAGGTCTCCTTTGTATACTTGTGTATATCCACCAACCTGTTTCAAACAAACAAAGCTTCTTATAAGAACCACACTCTTAAATGTATACTTCTTCCTGTTTTTTTTTTTTTTTTTTGACGAACCCTTCCAGTTTTTTTTATAAGAGATATTTTGGTCAACAAAAGTTAATGTATCTGATCCTAATTTTGAACCAGATACATCAACTTTTGTTGACTCAAAAGTCTCTTATAAATAGGACCGTAGGAAGTACTACATTTCAAAAACTCATAAATTATCATAAAAAATGTCAAGACAACCATATGATTATTCCTTCATTTCAATTGTTTAGTCTTGTTTGATATGAATACTACATTTTCAAAAAGCTAGAGTGTAAATAACAAGTTTTGAAATTACCTCTCCATAAGCCAACCATGGGTGCCACCTAGTTTTAATGGGAAGGTTCATCTTCTTAATTGAATTCTTAGTTGAAGTAACAGGAACCCTTCCATCTGTGTCACCACTGCATCAAACAAGAGGTTAGTAATATCAGTTTGTGACATGGGTTGACAAGGGAGAAAAAAATATTATCGTTAGAATTAAGGAGATAAAAAATTGATAAGTTCGTGGCAAGTTTTAAAAAAGAACGTTAAAAACATACTCTTTTCAATTATTATTTTTGTTAACGTAAGAAATTCACCAGAATTCTACTCGATCACAAGGATCTAAGTTTGTATTTGGTGTGCGACCTATCGTAAAAGTAATGTTATTCGTACGAATTTTATTAGGAAATCCGAGTTGATGTGATAAAGAGATCACAAGTTCAACAACTATTATAAAACATTAGAAAATGTGTCGAAATTAGTTTTTTTCGTCAAATATTATAGAAAAAATTAATAAAAGTGTATTAGCTAGAGTGTTACTTTCAATTTTCTTCAAATATGATAGAAAAGAGGGAATGAATTTTAACCTGAAAATCCAAACCCTAAGGCCACTATTGAGGAATTCATGTAAAAGGGGAAGGACTGTTGAAGCGCTATCAACCCAGTGTCCAATGACATCACTGCAAGGACTCCATTCATATTTGAGTTTGGTGACATTAGCATGAAGGGCCTCTTGAACATCTTTTCTATTAAGATAGGCAGACACATAAGACTCACCACATGGATCATTCACAATCTGTAAAATAAATAAACAAGGTACATTAATTAGTTCTATTTATCGGACACGATAGATATCTGACATCAGGACACACCTAATTTAAGAAGTATATGTGCTTCATAGAAAACACTAGAAGCGTAAGTAAAATGTATAGTACTCTTCATCTTTTATTTATTTTAATTTTTTTTTACCAACACTTATTTTTATATATTATAGTCAAAATAACATGTGTGTTGCACAGGACAAAAGTCTAGTTTTCTAAATCAATTAGACTAAATATTTCATAATTTATAAATTATTTTGAAAGTAAACTGGATTAGAATATATTTAATTGGGACTAAAACCGTGTTAACCCAAATTAGTAGAGAAACAATGAAATTTGAAGCTTACAGAGTACTTTTTGGGCCTGGTTGTGAGATTGTCATTTTTGCAAACTGGTGCATAAATGTTATATAAATTAATGAATGCAAGATCTTCATTAACTTCATCAGCCACTGCATTACATTCTTTTGAGAGTTTATCAGATGAGAAATCACAGACACTTTTTATATCATAAGCTGCTTCATCTGAGATGATAGCATGGCTAGCAAGATAATCATACATTGCTGGTGAGTCTGTCTGATCATTGATTACTGCATTCCCTATCTGCATAAAATTAAAAAAAATAAATATTGCACATGATAAAACCATAATAAAAATCTCAATCCTTTATTAATCTACTCATTTTTTTTAATTATATTTTTTAAACTTGAACAAATATTTTAAAAAATAAAAATTTAATTTTTGAAAATAAATGTGATCAACAAAAGCTATAATGCCCAAGTGGACCAAAAAATGATGGAATATTTATGGTCCACAAATGACCAAAATTCTTCTTTGGTCCTTATACATAACTACCATGACAATGACAAATTTAAGGTGTCTCATAGCTCAAATAAAGAAGAGCTCAAAGGTACCACTTATCATATAACTATTCATTTGTCCACCTATTTTAAAATATTAAAAGTAAAATTTTAGAAAGGTACTTTTTTTCCACCTAATTTGCATATAACTACTAATTTGTCCACCTATTTTAAATTTTAAAAGTATAATTTTAGAAGGATATTTTTTTTTCACTTAATTTGTTATCAAAAACTTTACTTATGGACAACTTTTTCCATTTGAAAATAAACTTTCAAAAAGTATGTGTGGTGAAAAAAACAGGGGTGTGATAAATCGCTCCCATGGAATATCAACACTCCATTAAAGAAATGATCACCATGACCCAACAGCAAAATGATTTTTAATTTCACATGCCAAAATTCTACAATTTAAATGACCCAAATAAAAATTATGTTTCTTTTCTTATCATACGTGGTTTTCACGCGCTTTTGCATAAAACCTTTAAAAACACATTGAAATATTTGAATTTTAAAATTCGAATAGAACATGCAAGAAACTTATAGAGTGTGAAAAATAATAGGTAATATTATATATGATCAATCATTCATCGCATCTCTCAATTTCTCTCTTTTGCTTTTTATTTCTTATATAACTTTCTTTCTTATACCTCTTAGTATCACACCCCAATCCAACAGAAGTTAATAAGCCAATCATGAGCCATGAATAAAAGTGGCCTGACCCTGGACCAACAGAATTATGAACACAACCAATTTTAAGTCTTTTTTTCTCCATCATCATGGAAACAACAAGACTTTTCTCCTCATTTGAAAAAGGTTATTCAAATCGCTGGCCTTAGTAAGGGTATATTTTAATTTGTTTTTAACATGATAAATAACAGACTTAATAGCAGTTTTAGCCTCCTAACTTTTCCAAAATTGCGATTTTGGCCCCTAAAAAAAAAAACTACAAAACCGCCGAGCTTGGTAACGATTTTGCCAAGCTAAAAAAAAACTAAAAAACTACTAAAAAAACTACAAAATTGCGATTTTGGCTTTAAAGAGTCTAGCGACAAAACTACTTTTTATTTTGCCGAGCTTGGTAACGCAAGCTTGTGGCCTAAATAAGAGTATTAAGATGTTGAAAGTTCTTTGATGTGTGAAGAAGAAAAAAACTATGTGTGTTTATATATATATATATTTTTTTTTTTTTTTGTCATATAAAACTACATATTAATTATAGAGAAAAGAGACATTACAGGTTCAAACCTGTAAATGTCTTTGCAGTAGTTTGTAGCTTTTTACTATTAAACTATATACAGGGACCAACCTTAAAAACAATTTCTATATACATTTCTTTTTTGAGGGAACACATACACATTTGTTGAATACATGCTTAATTAATTATATTATTTTTTTTGACAAAGCTTGATTAAACTATTGTAACATATGACATTTCTAACTGTAAAGAAAACAAGGAAATTAAGAATGAGGAAGTCACAGCACATACCAAGATTCCTTTGAGGTTGATGGTTGTCTTTGCCTTTTTGTTATGATAAAGAATGGTATGTGCAAGTTGAGGAACATAATGTCCAGCATAACTTTCTCCAGAAATATAGAAATCCCTGTTTTTATATTCTGGAAACCTTTCCAACCAATTTACCAAAAATAAATAGTTATCTGTAGCTGTTTTCTTGTCTCCATTAGTACTATAATCTGATGATTTGTTTGAATAAGAAAATCCTACTCCAACAGGTGACTCCAAGAACAAAACATTTGCAGCTTCAAAACCCAATTGGGTCATTAATTAGTTAGGTGCTTAATAAAAATAATTTATTTTGATATAGAGTAAAAAGTAAATAAAAAATTATTGGGTTAATATATGTTTATTCCCTGTAATATTAACGGTTTTTGGCTTATTCCCTGTAAAAAAAATTGTTTAGATTCTAACCCTGTAATTTGGTTTTGAACCTTCACGAATTTTGACTGTACAAAATCGATGATATGACAGGGATGTAAACCGAAATTCACTCAAATTGCAGAGGGAAAAAGTACTTTAAATTTTGAAATTTGAGACGATCCAAAACCAAAAAATTTTCAAATTATATTGTTGAAATCTAAACATTTTTTTTACTAAATAAAAAACTGCTACTATTACATGGTAACAAATATTAACCCAAAATAATTTAATAGATTATATATTTTGTATATACCATAGTTCCATGAATATCTATTATGGTGTAGTGTTTTCCCATCACTGTTTACTCTGAAAGGTCCCAATTCTTGCATTGCTCCATAGGCCAGAGATGAACATCCGGGACCTAAAAATTGAAATGATAACGTATGGAATTAGCCTCAATGATGAAAATTTAATTATTTTTGTCTCAAAATTAAAATTTAATTCTAAAGTTTAATTTATTATTTATATCATTATTCTTGTGCCCACAAGGCAACTAGCATGATTCTACCCTACCACCATAAACAACCAAGTGTGGCTCACAATTTCATAACATAAAAGAAAAAAAAGGGAAATTTTAACCGGTGTTTCATGGACACTAGTTAAGGATATTAAAAATGAAATTATATGGTAGTTATTGTATTGAAAATGTTGATCAAAGTCATCACCCGTGAGACATTTTTTTATTTATATAAAGATACTTTTTGTATTTCATCATCAATGTAAATTTTTAACTGTACTTATAAGAAAAAAGAAAATAATCATTTTTAAATTACATTATTATTTGTTTTTTTAAAGGATTTTCAAATTACATTATTGTTAGCTTATTTATTTGTTCTCATACACCAATTATTTACACTCTTGATCAATCTAATTAATAATTGATGTAGCACCTTCATGAAACCCAATGACATGTTGACACATAAAGATGATAGTGATGGAAAAGAATCAGAGGTCTATATTGGATGTTATATTGGATGTATTAGCAAGTTTTGTTGACCATGTTCTTTAGTATATGTAAATGATGTTTCCTTTAAAACGTGATAAAGAAGACAAAGAATTTTTTTTACATGTGCAGGTCAGTGGTCACACTATACTATAGGACTTTCAAATTAAATAAAGCACAAAAATAGTTGTCACATTAATTTCAGGACACTTCAACAACCAACAAGGTACATTATGAACAAAGACTAGTCAAATTTAATAATAATAGATAGATAGATTATTTTTACCTCCATTGAGCCAAAGAAGAAGGGGAAGTGTTTCTTTAGAATGCTGAGCTTCAACAAAGTAATAGTAAAAGGCTCTACCACCCAATTTATCCAATTTGACATACCCTCCAAATTGAGAGAATTTCACCAATGGTTGCCCTGGAAGACTCTTAATCCTATCTTTCTCTTTGAGACTCTCTTGAGAATGAACAATGGCATCATCATACACAATTTCTTGTACCTCAAATTCACTTCTATCAATTTGTGAATTTCCTCTGTATTTTTCCTTGTGAAGATTGTCAAGAGCTTTAACTTGTTGGTTTCCATGGATTTCAATCACAAAGTATGAAAGAATTAGAAAGGATAGAAGAAGAGAATAACTAATTGCTTTTCTCATTGTGTTTTTATTTGTTGTGGCTTTCTATGAAGATTCACTAGGGGAATGAAGGTATATATGAAGGTGAGAACTTAAAAGTATGAGGATTATGAGGTATATAAATCCAAAAGTAGCTAGCTGTTTCATGTAACTATCAAATTGTAGAATAGAGAATAATTATAAAATGATATTTATTTTTTTGAAATTAGGAAACCAAGATGGGGTAAGATTGGGTAGCCCCCCCAAAATTGATATGATAAGGATATGAATCAACTTGGGCATTAAGAGTTTGTTCTTGGCTACCAATCATGTTAGGAGGCCATGTGAGTGGATTTTATTGGAAATATATAGTACAAAAACTATTCATGTGTGTATCCCCTGAAAAAATAAGTGTATGTGTATGTTTCATAATTCCACTCTTGTGAGTCTAAAAGTTTGTTATTTTTTATTTCAACGACGAGGATTGTAAAGTAAAATTTAATATTTTCTTTTAGGGATGAAAAAAAAATCTCCACCCGTGGATATCCGTGGATAAAACCTGTCACGGATACGGAGTGAATATTTTAATGGATATCCATGAATAAATTAAACGGATATTTTAACTACCCGCTAATTAATGGATATGGATGCGGATTTAAAGGTATCCACACCCGCAGATATCCATACCCGCTATTAAACTGAATAAATTACATAAATAACCTTAATACATTTCAATTTCCTAAGCAAAAAACCTCAGTATTGTAAGTGTTATTAGTTATTATGCTCCTTTAAAAGGAAGTGAAAGTGATTGAGATTGTTGAAGTAAGAATCTTTGTTTTTGTTGAATATGATGAGCTTTCGTTATGCTTTAGTTAAATCAAAGAACTTTATTTTTATTAAATATAAGAGACTTTATTTATGTTTTTATTGAGTCAATGATCTTTGTTGTTATTTTAATGTATGAATATTATGTTTTGCTACAGAGAAAAGAAAATGCATGTGATGAACCTTTGTTTCTAAATTTTACTAAAAAAAATAAACAATTTTTTTTAAAATGTTATCCATGGATATCTGTATAAACCCGCAGATACCTCAAAATTTACGGATTACTCGTTAAACGGATATCCACGCGAATATGGATAGAATATTGATTTCATATTTATCCAACGGAGCGGACACAGATATCACACTATCTGCATCCATGGATATTCATTTACATCCCTATTTACTTCATACAATAATATTTTAGAAATTCGGATCATATAACTCAATTTTACAAAACTAACTTGTAAGGTGACGATTAACTCTCACTTATAAAAACATGCACATGACCGCAACCCACATTTTATCCACCGTGTGAAACTTCTGTCACACTCTTCTCACGCCTAAGACTGAACATTTAAAATATGACTCAAGTGGTCTAATGATGGTGATCTAGTAGCAGATGATCCATAAATGTTAAATAGATTCTGATATCATCTTATAAATTTGAGTCAAGTCTAACTCAACTTCATAAACTCAAGTTATAAGGTGATGGCTGCCTCCACTTAAGTATGTTGAAACAAAATGGGTTTTGTACAATGCCTTTAAAGTTTTGATGATAACAAAGTATTGAAAAACAATTAAATATGCCAATATGTGTTCAAGTGTGAAGGATCATAAATTAAAATTTGTCAAGTTCTGACGATGTATGAGAGCATCTGAAGCATAAAAGAAGCTAAAGACTTGGTAGAAGATCTGAAGAAAGGTCAACCAGAAGTCAACTTTTGGATCAGAAGAAAGTCAACCAGAATTAGGACCATTAACATATGAAGACATCAGACTCTAAAATTCAAATCAATCAATGCAAAGATGGAGTCTATGTTCATCAATTCAAATACACAAAAGAGCTTCTGAAGAAGTTTAACCTAGAGGATTGAATAATGATAAAAGTATAAATTGTTCAATTGTTGACTAGCATACATATATTATCGGAATAATTGTGTGTTAAATTTGGTGCTCTAAAAGCTTCAATGGTTACAAACTCACCTAATACATTTGAGAGTTATTGATCAAGACATTAACCTAATCATTTTGATCAAATATCATAAAATCAAGCAATCAAAATTGTGTGGTATAGTGACACATGCAAGTTGACAGAAGTGAATACAAGAATTCAATATTTAGGTAGAAAAAGGTTGTGTTTCAGCTGTCATCACTGTGATACTTTCTTTGGACCGAATAACTTGGTGTGAAAAACCATGATATTCTTGGCAGAAAAATGCAAAACACGGGTAGTTAAATCATCGGATGAGGTAAAATTCTTTTTCTGGTATTTTCATCATTTAGGGATGTATGTTATCTTTCTTAAATTCTTATATTGCAAGTATGTTTGTTTGGGGACAAACAAAGGTTCAAGTGTAGCGATGTGATGTGTACGATAGTGTGTACAAAAAATTATATAGGATTTTCAGTCATTTTTTAGAGTCAAATTAGAATAAAGTATTAAGTTTATTACAATCCCTCCTCGTATAACATATCTTTATACTATAAAAAATAATCATTTGGGAACTTCTTCAAAGATGGATGAATATTGAAATCTCCAACAATTCATTGACAATAACTATTTAATATTTAAGTTTCTCCTGTGTAACAAATCTAATTAATTACTTGTGCAATCTTTCAGTGATGCATCACTGTTGAATTTTTCAATAATTCATGGAGAATAAAAATCAAGTTTTTAATTTCATGAGAAACTATACACAATCAAATCAATTCTATGTATTTCTTTAAGGGTGCATCACTATTTAATTCTTCAGGAATTCATGGAGAATAAAAATAGAGTTTTTAAAGATTTTCAAGAATTATACAACAGATTTAAACAATACAATTAAGACTTTTGTATTCTTCCGGAACTCGTAGAGAATAAAATTGTGACTTTTGAATTCTTTTGGAATTCATAGAGAATTAAAAGATGTATTACTTTTTCTCATACCCCAATTTTTGACCTAACATCTTACTGTCACATGTCCTCTGACCCGAAATATTCTTTGTCTTTTCAGTGAAAATTTCAGCAAAGAGGTATTTTAAAATACCTCATTTTGTTTCCGATTCGGACCTTCTTCTCACTTTTTGTTATTAGTCTTTTTATTTTTTTTAGCTTTAGTTTTTATTTTTATCTTTCATTTTTATTCAGTCTTTATTTATATTTTTATTTTCCATTTTACCATTTTATTTTTATTTTTTAGTTTAATTACTTCTTTAGGTTTTTTATTAACTTTTTATAATGAGTCCAAAAATTTTCAAAAATATAGTGTCAAGGTCCAAAAAAATTTCATCTCAAATGTGCCACCAATCATGCCAAATTACATTGTCAATTTTCTCTTCCAAAAAATCATTCAAATCACATACAATCCTCATCAAAGTCCATTAAACCAATGTTCCATTTTTATCAAACCATAGAACCTATAAATAGAGCTCTCATCCCTCACAATTTCACACACCAAAAGTTCTCTTGAGTTGTCAAAAAACTTTTCTCTCTTCTCCCTCCTATAGCTTGTGTTAACGAGCTATTCTTTTTCTCCTATAATTATTTCTGTCCCTTCGGAAAAATTCCCTTCGGAATTTTGTCCCTTCGGTAATTTTGTCCCTTTGGTTGTCCCTTCCTTTTATTTTCTTGCATTTTATTTCTTTTTAGCATTTTTGCATTTCATTTTATTTCTATTTAGCATTTTAATTATTGTCATTTATTTTCCGGCAATTAGAATGTATTTAGGTCCAATGTAAATATAAATGAGAAGAGTCATGCATGTGTCCTTTTATTTATTTATTTTTGCTTTTATATATTGAAAAAATGCAAAAAAAAATTAGGTTAGATTTATTTTTAGGTTTTATTTAACAATTAAAAACAACAAAAACATTCAAATAACCAAAAATTCACAAAAAAAATCATTTTTCATAATAAACCTTGATTTTTAATCAAGTGACTCCCTTTTTTTTTTCTTAATCAAATTCCAATCATATTTTGAGTAATTTTCTTTGAACATAAAAAACACAAACAAATTCTATTTTTGCCACTTTGGCTTTTACATTTTAAAACCTTTTTCAAAACTAATAAAAAAAAACACAACAAATCAAACGGTAGTTTTTACTCCAAACTACGAGGTTTTGATCCCTCACGGGTACGTAGGCAAATGACACTCGTCCTTCCAAATCAATAAAAAATGTAAATAAAAAAAAACCTTCTTTTTCTTTTATTTAATCACCACTCTAATTTCTTTTTAAAAAAACGGTAATTAGGCCTTTTTTTAATAGCAAATTTTATTTAACAACTAGATCTCTGCTTAAGACGAACAAAGACCGGTGATTTAGAAAATACAAACTAAAGGCGTCATATATAAGTGGAACAGCCGAAATTAAACACCCTAAAAAACACCCCTACACACAACACCTAGTCAAACCCTACCTTCAACACCCATAAGGACATAACCCACCAAAATACACATCACCACCTAAGATAGATGCCTTCATGAAAACGACCATTGTAAAACGATATCCATCACCACCCATCGTCATTACTCACCCCTCAAAATTAAACTCCCAGTCCTCTACACCAAAGCTGAGCCACATCCGAAAAGCTCTTATCCGAAAGATCATTCAACTTCCACCACCTCTCCACCTCCAATCCACCGAAAGAACACCCTCAAAGCCTAAAACCCAACTTGAGTCAAAGAAACTGGCTCCCAATCTCGAATCAAAAGCGATCGGCCCACCAGACTTTAGGACCAAATCAAAAGGGCACACTCACCCCCGATACACTAGACCAAACAAGGTTGTAGCTAGACATCAACTCCCGATCTCAAAGCAAAAGTAACCGGCCCACCGGAAACTAGCACACAATATGTAAGACAAACGATATGATATGCGGTGGTGCAAACCTCAATCAAATCAAAAAGGAAAAGGCTGAGCTCAGCAAGACACACACCCTCAAAACACTCTAAACACCTTAACAACCCAAAAACGCAAACAAGAGCAAGTGACGACGAAAATGGACCCGGGTAACAGAAGCTGCCTCGAAAAGAAATCACCCATAACAAACACCACAACAAACACCAACCTCCTCACCTAAACAACACCAACCACCCCCTTATATAGCGCACATCCGCATATTGTTCCTACACCAAAATCGAGTCCAAAAAATCCTGACAACCCCACAAAGCCACCACCACCACTTTAATCGAATCAACACCACCACCACGCATCGCCACCATCACCACCACCACCACAGCACCAACACACAACAACAAACATGAACGAAAACAATAAAAACACCACCCTCGACCTAGCCAAAAAACGAACACCAACACTGAGGGGTTCTGCCACCAAATCAAGCAAAACAACCAAACTGAATCTAAAAAGGAAGCTACACAGCCACCGACGCCCACCACAACCACCACGATCCTTACGACGATGAACGATCTGGGAGTTACGTTGAAGGAGGATTAATCGTGGATTAAAGAGATGCCACCACACTTGCAGCCTCCAAAATTAGTATAGCCGTGACCAAACTGGCGTAGACCCAAACCACGAACAACACTTTGGCGACGAAATCAGCCACCCACTAACACCTCCATCGTCCCAATCCAAACAACCAACACAGCAACAAGAAAAACAAAAAGACCCTGGATGGAGTCTGCCACCAAAACTTACAAACAACCACCACCGAATCTGAAAAATGGCACCAACACGGCCACCGACACAAACCACGACCACTGGTACGAGCTACTACCAACCACCACGACCTTGCGACGAAGATCTAAAGAAAGATGCGTTGAAGGAGGATTAATCATGGGAGAGGGAGAGGCCACAACCACCTACAGCTGCCAGACCAAACGCGAAACTACCAGAGCGCCACCCATAAAATCAACAGCAACCTGAAACAGATCTGGAGCCGAGACCAACGAGGAAGGCTCCAACTTTGAGTAGTGTCGCGTCCTCCTCAGTCTTCTCTACCACATCGAATGGAAAAAGGCAGATTCGAACAAACCACAGCTAGAAACAGCAGCTAACAATGGCGGAATTCGACAAAATCCGGCGACGAAGATGAACAAACAGCAACGAATCGGCGACGAGCAACCACCAAGCTGAAACGTGATGGTGATGCCGCCGTGAAGGTCGTGCATACCATCACCGGCATTGGATCTACACCCTAGAGAGACAAGTTTGGATTGGGGGGG
>Ga0228711_1004864_pt1 | contig 20527 bp, 15 predicted proteins | sample MedpolnodulmetaG_2_FD_177996 | JGI IMG/M metagenome (GOLD analysis project Ga0228711, IMG submission 177996) | Root nodule microbial communities from Medicago polymorpha collected in Santa Monica, California, United States - brown nodules | ecosystem: Host-associated > Plants > Roots > Nodule... | reverse complement strand
AGTGGAGGAAGTGGTTGTACAGTTTGTACCAATTGTCCATTGTCAACGCTCTTGATAGAACAAGCATCCAATGCTTTCAAATTCTTTCACAGAGGCCGTTGTAACACTCTTTTAGTCTTCTGCAATGCTTAGGCGTGATTAAATCAATTACCCAGCCTTAGAAGCTTTAAGTCTTTCATCTCCTGATGAACTTCAGCTTCTGGTGATCTTGCTTCTGATGACGTCATCACTTCAGGAGCACTTATACTTCAGATGCACTTTTCTTCAGATACTTCAAGCTTCCTTTTTGGTGATTCCTTTGCTCTCTTTTGTTCTTCCAGAACCTTATATAGATATCAAATTTTTTTCTATGGTCCTGTACACTTGAACAAATATTAGCATATCCAATTGACAATTTTTAAGACCTTGTTATCATCAAAACTCTAAGGGTAACGTATGTTAAACATATTTCGTTCCAACAATCTCCCCCACTCTAAGGGTAATATATGTTAAACACATTTTTTTCCAACACACATAGTTATGTCATTCATACGGTCTTATGGCCAAGAGATTGATCTTTGGACCGCACCGATCGATGGGCTTCCTGCTCAAGATGAACTTTATAACAATCAATTTTGAAAGGACCCTAAAAGAATTCCACCTGGGCAAGGGCGTCCTTGAAACCATGTTTCCAGCATTGATCATCAAGAGCCACAACCTCATCTGCCCTTCTTCGCTGAGACAAGGCTTCATCTTCCGCCAAGGCATTGCCAGCTAAAGCTTGCTTCAGAACAGCGGCTTCCTCAACGGTCGGGACCATGGCCACCTGAGCAAGGACCTTAATATCCGCAGAAAGGAGCTTGTTCACCTCATCATGAGACTTTAGCTCCTCTTCCAAGAAAGATACATTGGCACCGGTCTCCTTAGCGTGGGCCTTCTAGGCAATGGCCTCCGAAGACTCGTCGATCGATTTCTATTTCAAACTGTCACACTCACCATACAGGCTCGTCACCTGCTTGTTGAAAGAAGAAAGAGAATCTTTCTCCTCCTTGGCCTCCTTCTATGAGGCCAAAAGCTTGGCAACAGTTTCCTTGACTCTCTCCTCAGAAGCAGCATGTTTCTGGCTAAGCTCCCGATTTTCCCTCTCGGCCGCCTCCCAAACATCCTTCGCAGCTGCCTCCTTAGCCTGTTTCAAAGAAACCTGGTGGGAAGCGTTGAGGTCCCGAAGCTATTTATCCCCTTCCTCCAGTAGACAGGACATATCATCCGTCGGGCGCTTAAGAGCATCCCTAGGAACCATCTCATAGCCAGCCATCATGGTACACAGAACGACCGTTTTATAAGCACTAATGGCACGGTCGGCCACCAATTTTCTCCTCTTATTAAGGTCCAGACGACCCAGCCAAGCTCGGTCCCAAGGCGATAAGGCCTCCATATAATCTCGCTTGGAACGAGGAAGAGACGAAGTATCCGAAAAAACAACTGTAAGCCGAAAAAGAGGCTCCAAAACCGACCGAGAAATAGATGACAAACAGAACACTAGAAAAAAAAGGCCGGCCTGGGAGTTCCTTCCACTGTTCATCCTGTTCACCCACTCGAAGTCTTTTGGGCCGCCCCACTTTATCAACCTTTTCTCCATTCCACTTCGAACCACTTATGTTACAGGAATTCGCCAAAGGGGTTGGAAAAAGGACCCCAGAACCTTTCCCGGCGCCCTTGGAAGGAGGAGACTCCATCAGTGGCCTACTAGAATCACCGGGTACAGCAGCGGCCTTACGTCTTTTCAAAGAATCTCACACAACATGCGTAGAGGGATTACCCTCAAACGGGGGACGGACTGCGGAAGGCTTACGAAGCATGTCTTAACCAGGAGAAGATACGTCTGAGAGACAACCTAGAACTGGAGGAGGAACACAATTTTGCCCGAAACCTTTTAAACTGTTAATGGAAGACATTGAATCTGCAAATACAAGAAACAGACGATTAGCCAGTAGAATAAGGGACAATCAAAAGGCAGAAATAAAAAGGGAAATAAGGATAACCCCTCACCAAAAATTTCGCGACGATGTACGACATCCCGTGCCTGAAGGATCAAAAGTGTATTTATAAATCGGGGCACCCTTTTTAAAGGACCCCCAAGACGTCGCGGGTCCAAAACCCGCTCTAATTCGAAGCCGACAACAAAGTCCTCAAGGGAGGATTTCAATCACTGACCGGAAGGAGTAAGTTCCCCCTCTGCAAAACAATAATCAGCGGCTGGTTTGTGAAAATGATCTCGGGTCTAAAAATGACACAAAAGGGGCAATTGCGCCACATCTCCTGGAGGAGCGGCATTGGTATTTGGACCGTCCGAGTCAACCTCGTCTAGATAATCCAAAGGAACGCGACAAATACTCTCGTGCGCCCGTCAGCTCACAGAACGGACCAACAGATACTTAGGCTTCCAATTCTAAAGAGGATCCGCGTAATCCTCAAAGAATCTGACATGCTGATAAAGTTACACCTAACTATAAGCAACTGCATCACCATTATGGCGAACTCCAAAGAGAGTGAAAAAGAGACGAAAATTGGGCTGCCGGCGTTTATAGTCACACCAGAATTGATAAACCTTCACGAAAGCCCAAGAAAGAGGATGAAGTTGGGAAGGCGCAACCTTCAGATGACTTAGTACTCCCAGCTCAAAATAGTTAAAGGGAGCGAAGGCATCCATTTCCCCATTTACGATATTATAAGTAACAAAACCACAACCACAAAAGCGGCTGCACGTCCTTTTCTCCCCATTTAGAACTACAAAAGCCCAAGACCCGGGGAGACTCCGAGAGATTTCGTTCAACTAGTTGATGGACTGATAGTAAGAGACAACTTTCGTGACCTCACCATCCACCCAACTATAGTCATAATCAGAACTAATACTCCTACCACGACCGTCCATTGGAAAAGGGCCACCCTTCCTGAAAAAATAAGGGAAACCGTGACCTTGAGCCCTAAAACACTCCTCCAACCACCACACAATCTCTCTATGAGAAGGGAGACACATCAAATGACCGACAAGGGATACCCGCATCTCACGATACAACTCATTCCCTTCGAAGTAAGTGAGTACAGTGGGGTTCTCTAAAGTAATGGAAGGGAAAGTAAAATCGGTACCTACCCTCGTAACTTCTTCCTCACCGTCGACCGAGATAGGACGATCATCAACCAGCAAACCCACTAATTGTCCAAGACTAATGAAACGATCACTCGTCTCCCAATATCAAGCCCCGAAGCAAAACTAGAAGAGAAGATGAAACAAACAGATCAAGGGGATAGAGGGATACCTTATGAATGTTGCGCAATCCACGCAAGGAAAGACAAAGAATGAAATAAAGACGTTTATGGGAATTTGAGTTCACCAAAGACAGTTGCAAAATCCTTCGAAGACAAAAAATGAGAAACGAAAAGAAAAGAAAGAGAAGGATCCCTCTTATATAAAGTCCCAAAACTGGAAATCAAACGACTATGAATATAGAAAACCAAGGTCCACAGTTCAACGGTAAAGATTCAACCAATAGATCGAGAAAAACACTCTAGTAACGCGCACATGTGTCCCGAAACCCGGAATGAATGCAACACACGAAACAGACGCGTGGAATGCAGAGTTGAATAGCCATCATGTTGCCAACGTTTCCTTTGAAACATTTAATTGCCAACTACCCCGACTAATTCACAGTGGGGAGCCTCCTCCTCATGAACGGAAACAAAGATCACCAACAAACGCTTCAAGGGTCGTCCGACATAGCTCATCAACGGAAACCACACTCTTTGCGGGCGGGCTTCAGTTCATGACACAACACATCGAGGTCCGCCAAACTAAGTCCTCGACGAGTACCTTTGATCGAACACCTCCTTCTCTGCTAAAAGCCATTAAGTCATAAAGGCATCAATCACTTAGGGGCAACTATTCTGGACAACTCACACACCTACACATGTGCAATATTGTGCTACCTCAAGGCCTTGCACTCAAAGGAGCACGCCAACTCACCTGGGCCGTGCCACACTGGAGCACGTCTCCATGCCGGGATCACACTACACGTGTCCACTCCTGTTCCTAATCATACGCCATATAACCCGAAGACGGTTATGCCAAGAGCGCGTATATATAAGGGTGAACTTGCTTAACCCTCAAGGTACACAACAGTTTTCACAACTCTCCTAAGAATTTTCTCTCAGTTCCATTACTGACTTAATCGTCAGAGTTCTAACGTGCTTGCAGACACCTTTCGTTCCACCGCAGAATATGCTTCGCCGCCGCACTGGAAGCCGTTACTGATCATCGGAGCATTCTCCACAACCGTTGCAACTCATCCTTTCTTGCCGGACAGATCAATCATCATCATCAACATCAACAACAATCAATTCAAGAATCATCAAAGTTCAAAATCACATTTTGCACCAAAGACGGACAAACTTCATTGATTTGTTCTTATTTTATCCTATCATCATGAACCTAACACCAATTGCGAGATATTCGGTCATTAAACCACTTCTCAACAAAGTTCGTCTATTCTCATCACTTCCTACATTTTCTAAGTATTTTCGACAAAACAAGGTAAACGTGATTAGACACCTCAACCAAGCATATACACTGCTCATATATGATCACAGTAGCTTTTGCATATAGGTATCATAGTCCAATTCCGATAAATTCCAAAATTTCACAAAGTTCGTATCGTTTTGTCATTTTTCCAAAGAATCCCAATTTTCAAAGCAAAACCAAGTCAAAGCTCACGATTACCATCCAAAACATATTTATAAATCAAGGTTACAATAAACAACCATAACCTTACCTTTTTTCTTTGAGAAAAACAAGTTTTGGAAAATTATGCGTTCTTGAGCATTTTTTAAAAAGATTGATACGATTCAAAAAACCAAGTTCAATATAACTCATTTGATGTTTCCAAAGGTTTAGAAAGCTTACATACAATTAAGTACATCAAAAGAATTAGTTTGGACGGTTAGGATCGAGCCCGCAATACCCGGAATGCCAAAATCATGAGTTGTTGTACTGAGCAACTCGCTATAAGAAGTAGTCACTCGCTATAGCAAGTTCACCAGCATAGGGGAACCAAGAGTTTAAGTTCCTCTCGGGAACTCACTCAGTTTTCCCCCAAAAATCCCAATTTTGATCATCTTGACCTCAAATTTGACCCCAAAACTTGTACATTAATTTGTAAACATCAAAAGGCATTCAAAACAACAAAAAACAAGGAATCATAACACCAATTCACCTAAAATTCATCACCTAGTTCATTTTCCACCAAAACCCACAATTTTCTCAATTTTCATTCAAACTTCAAAAACAACCAGACCAATTTAAACCCCATCAACATTCAAACATAAAGAAACATTCATGAAGTGAATTCAAACATATTTGAACAACAATCACTCACCAATTCATGATTGACACTTAATTAATCAAAAATCATCAAAACAACTTATCAACTACAACAACTATGAAGTTTAAGATCTTAACACAACAATTTCATAAAGTTTATCATACCCACAAATTCACTTGAATTAGGAGCACAAATTTCATCATTTAAAATTCACAAAAGTCCCAATTAACACAAAAACACTTAAACTCATAATTGAAAATAAGAGATTATGACTTAATTGATGAAAGGAATCCATCCCCATTACCTATAGTCTTCAAGAATCCTAACTTTGGCTTCACTTTAGCTCCTAGCTCTTCAAACCCCAAGCTCTCTTTCTCTAGCTCCTCTTTTATCCTCTTGATTCACATTCTCTCTCTACCTCTTATGTTTTTGTGAAATGAATAATGAAGGCTTAATCTAATTCTCACAAGAGTTATGCTTATATACCATCTTCTAATTGGGCTAGGTGTCTAATTGTATTAATTGGCTCAATAATCTTACCAACTAATTCAACAAAGTTACTACTCACTTTGATCGTTAAAATACAAAATATTTATCGTCTCTAAATAATTATCGTAACTCACTAGTAACTTAGTAAAAGTAATTATTACCACTTAAAACACCAAAATAACCCTATTAATAGAACGACTAATTTACCCTTGTTCACCAAAAGACCAAAATATCTCTGAGTCTAAAAATGACTAAAATACCCTTCTTAAGCCAAAATCGACTAATCCTGAATAAAATACACACATAGACAAATAATAACATACAAGCGCATATAAACACACATAATAAATAATTAAAATAATTCTTGTGAAAAATAGACTGTTACAACTCTCCCCCACTAAAAAGAATTTTCGTCCTCGAAAATTACATAAAGAAAACAACTTCGGATATGAAACCCTCATCTTACTCTCTAATTCCGTTCACGGTCTTCGGCAACGCTCCAACAAAATCCATAGTGTACTCACTTCCACTCGGGCAAAAACAATGATTGCATCAAACCCGATGACTTCTGATGTTCAATCTTAGACTTCTGACAAACTAAATAAGCATACACAAACTCTGCTATATCCTTCTTCATTCTAGGCCACCAAAACAACCTCTTCAAATCCTGATACATCTTCGTCGCTCCTGGATGAATACTCATACTACTCCTGTGACCTTCTTCCAAAATCTGCTTCTTAAGCTCAAATCAAAACACCATTTTTATCCAATCTGAAGTCCACACCTTTACTTTGATTAACAAACACCACACGATCCACAAGTTTCAAATCCTCTTCTCCAAAATATTACTTGTCAGCTTCAACATTCCCAACTTCACACCACTCGGTGTCAACTCATTAACCAATCTCAAATCCTGAAACTGCTCAATAAACTCCATCTCTTAAACCATCAAGTTATATTGCTTTTATTTGATAATTTGAAATATTACAAACAGTTACCTTAAGAACAAAAGCAAAGCCAAAGAACAGTCGCTCTTTTGGGTTTTTGAAAAATTTGGAAAATGGTAAATATATGGGAAGGTACATTGAACACAATAACCATCATTCTCCCTAACAACTTTGAATTGCCCCTGTTCCGAGTCTTTGATTTGTAGGTGCTTCAAATTTGAGGTCTTTTGATAGCTGGATGCCCCAAGTGGATTGTGCCTGACTGATGCAGTTACTTTGTCATGATCCTTAACTTTTGCATAGATCGTCCTTTCGGGTTTTCAATCTATCAGGATAGTCATTTTAGTTCATGTCTCTAATTTTTTCCTAGACCGCCCTTTCGAGTTTTCAGTCAACCGAGACGCTCTTTCTTGCATAAGCCACCTTTTTAGGTTTGCGACTTATCGAGCTTTATTTTTTTTGACAAAGTATTTCTTGATTGCACTTGCATTCATAAGACATGTGTTTGTCACCATTCGTAATCACAAGAATCATTGAACATGGGTCTTCATAGTTAGGCGTCCACTTGCCCCTGGAGTCTGGTTGAAAAGATAGTTCCTTTTTGGGCACAAAGTCTCCTTCTTGAATTTCACGGGGACGAATCTTCTTTATGGAAGTTTGTTTCAACCTCTTTTGATATAGTTGTACAAGGTCGTCATGCATTTTAAGTTCAATCAAGCTTGGACTTTAGCAGAACTCCTATTGACGAGACTTCGACCTCCACTTTGTATACTAAGGGAAGGAGGGGGGTTGCCCCTATTGAAATATGTATTGAAGCATGATACACATGTAAGGTAACGATAACATCTCATTCCAGTCTTTGTAAGTGAATGTCATCTTCTGGACAATCTTCTTGATTTTTGTTTGCAGCTTCGACGGCTACGATACCCTAGTATGCGAGAGATCTTGTCGAGAGTCTCTTCATTCTTGTCTTCTTCAGCTTCGGATACAAGGAATTCAAAGTTGGAAGAGAGTACATGGTTAATGTGTTCAACATGCTTATTTATGTTTAAATCTTCATTTGTGTTTGATTTTAGAAAGGGATTGATTGTATGCAAACTTTTGGAAATTATAAAAGAAAAAAGAAAAAAAAAATTGGTTTTTTGTGTAACCATTTTTCCAGAAAAAACAATAAAATGATATAAAACACAAAACGACCTTTTTATTAATGATGGAAAAGCATAAAGCAAAAAGCCCTAAACAAGTTCATTTTCGTCTCAAGCGGCACGAAAAGATTTTTTGAAAATATAGTAAACAATAAACATATCACTTGAAACAAATCGAGTAGCAGAAGAAAACATCAACAGTGACTCAATTGCGGTTAATCCCTCTTTATGTGTCACAACACTAGGTAATATAATCCAGCAGTGGATTAACTTGCACGTCCGAATTCAATCTTAGAAAAGCAAGATATTGGCTTCAATCAGCTTCTGGACTTCAATCTTCAAAGAGAAACAGTGCTCGACGTCATGGTCGGGTGCTCCTTGATGGAAGGCACATGAGAGGTCAGATTGATACCAAACCGACAACTTGTTAGGCACCCGAGGACGCGCTCTGGTTTGGATAACGTTCTCCTTGAGCATGATGGGAAGCAGCTCCGCATATGTCATTGAGATCGGGTCAAACTGCATCCTTGGAGCCTGTTGTCGAGGCTGCTGTTGATGTTGGCGTTCAGGCCCTTGCTGGAACTGTGGCTGATTCTGCGAAGCTACCAGTGAGGCCACCAGGGTACTCAGTCTCTCTAACTCGACCTAGAGTGTTGTTACCTTTTCAAGAATGCTCGTGGATTTCTTATTCAAACTGATACGTTATCTCTTTTTGTTTGCACGAGTGTTGTTGGTGCGAGTTGGCTTTGGACGAGGACAGTCAAACCACTTTTGAAACGGCTTGACCTTTTATGGAAAAGAAAAATTTGTGAGACTCAGAATTGAGATTATGAAATGAAAAATGATGAATGATGCTTATGCAAAAATAGAAACATTTTTTTATTTATCGAAGGACTTGTCAAAGTAATTGTAAACATCATAAGGAACATCGTTTTATATGATAATTTGAACTATTACAAACAGTTACCTTAAGAACATAAGCAAATCGAAAGATAAAGTCTCCAACAAAGCTAAGTGAAGGTGAGAAAAACACAATAAGGGGGGTTGAATTGTGTTAGCTTTTTCTTTGTTTCTCCTACTGATGTCACAGTTCAGAAGCAGATAACAATCAGCTTCTGAAGTAATGATCAGAAACTAAATGTGCAGCGGATAAAAACAGAGTAAGAGAGAGAGAAGAAAGACACAAATCAATTACACAGGTTCCTTCCACAAACCGGAAGTAGTCATGTCCCCCTTGCACTTCCAAGGAGAGTTCACTAAAAAATGTAATCTCAAATTACAAGTACTCAAGCACACAAGCAAGAGATTGTCTATGCTCAAGCACACAAGCAGGAGACTTTCATATGCTCTAGTACAACTACAAGAGACTTACAAATACTCAAGCACACAAGTAAGAGACTTACAATCAAACAAACTTATAGGGAAATATGTTTGAGTTTGAACACTTGATATACAACCAGTGGTGTTCACAATACAAAACAGAAACAGACTCTTAAGACTCTTAATACTATAGAATTTCAAAAATGTGAGCTTTGCTAAGAAATTCTAAGTAACAATGAAAACAGAACAATAACAGAGTATGAACTTTGAATTGTTGAGAGTCTAGCTTTGTGTGTCTGTATACGTTGTGGCTTCTTGTATTGCTTGTATATCAGTTGTAATGTGTTATCCAAGTGGTATGTCTTCACTCCTTTATATAGAGGTGTGAAGAGATACATTGGAACTTGACAACAACACAAAAAGAGTCGTTTGAAGCTTGTTGATAATCACCAATGATCTTTTGCCTGATATGATTATTGTCCTATAAAGGATCAATTTCAAATCCATTCCTTGTATGAAAGAACATTTCTGCAGGCAAAACTGTTATCCTTATCTTGTTGCAAAGCACAACCAAAGTAGTGGAGAAGGTGGTTGTACAGTTCGTACATTTGTCCTTTTTCAACGCTCTTGATAGAATAAGCATCCGTTGCCTTCAAATTTCATTTCAAGACCGTTGTTACACTTCTTTCCGTCTTTAGCAACTCTTAGGCATGATTAAATGAGATTTTGGTGAACTGGCTTCTGATGACGTCATCACTTCAGGAGCGCTTTAAACTTCAGGAGCACTTTTCTTCAGGAGCTCCAAGCTTCCTTTTTGTTGATTCTTTTGCTCTCTTTTGTTCTTCCAGAACCTTATAAAGATATAACATTTTATCTATGGTTCTGTACACTTGAACAAATATTAGCATATCCAATTGACAATTTTTTAATACCTTGTTATCATCAAAACTCTAAGGGTAATTAATTGTTTAAACATTATTCGTTTCACCGATCTCCCCCACTCTAAGGGTAATGTTTGTAAAACGTATTTTTTTCCAACACTAAGGTCTAGTTGTATTCCTTGGTGTCCCTCTTTATAAGGTCCACACCTCTGATGTTTACAAAAACTTATCTAAGTCCTTCGATATTTAATGAGAATGAATGAATGCATGTATGCATGATTATGCTACACAAACAGTGAAAACATGGTGAGGTTAAGTCCACAATGTTGGAGTCAATGGTAAACACGTCATTTGGTAAGGACTATGGTTTCATTTGCACTTGTAACAAAGGTTCTACCAAGTTCCCAAAGTCTACAACCACTTCCAAATATTATCGGGTTACAAGATTACTCTTGATCCAATAACATTTGTAGGAAAATCTCATTTGAGTGTAGTATCGCGTATCAACTAACTCAAGGTTACTCTTGATTAGCCACCGTACTACGTCCTAAAAGGCCAAGGTGCGTTAAAGGTAATTAAAGGTCCGCAACTTCGACGATCACTTGAAATAATGCCAAACACGATTACTCATGTCAACATACTTCCAAGAACCTCCATCACATGTATCAACACTCAAGATTACTCTTGGAATGACACTTTGGTTATACCACCATCCTAATTTATGTTTCCCTCAAGTCCGGGTGTAGGATTTATCTCACCACTCACGTAAAAAAGAAAAAACATATATGCACGTATTTTCATATTTTATTTTTTATTTTTTTTTATTTTTAAGCAAGTAATAGCACAAAAATTTAAATAAAAGCCAAATTAGGCTCAACCCTCTTAGTGAACGTCGTCATTTCTGTCGCGTCATTTTTCGAAGGTCAAGCTATTTGGTTAGTTTTGACTCACTAACTTTTATTCACGACTGAACTTTTAATTTATCAAAAGAAAGTTGAAAAAAGTTCAAATTACCACATTTTTTTAAAAGAATTAGGGTTCCGGGATTAGTTACGTTTAGGGAAGGTGTTAGCACCCTAAACCTTCGTAGTACTCTACGAGAACCTCTTGATTTTATTTATTTTTCGTGCTATAACTTGCTTACTTAGAAAAGGGAATTAAATGGTGAATAAAGAAGAAAATGAACAATTTTGTTTACATTTTTTTATTGATTTGGAAGGACTAGGTCCTTTGCCTACGTACCCGTGAGGGATCAAAACCTCGTAGTTCAAGGTAAAAATTCAGTTTGATTTGTTTTGGTGTTTTTTTATTAGTTTTAAAAAATGTTTTAAAATAAAAGGCCAAGTGGCAAATGAGAATAGGTTTGTATTTTTTATATTAAAGAAAATAGACTCAAAGTATGATTAAATTGATTAAAGTTTGATTAATAAAATAAAATAAAAATGGGATCACATGATCTTGGATCAAGGTTTATTGTGAAAATATTTTTGTGAATCATGGTTATTAATTAAAACATAAGAATAAACTAACGTGACAATAAAAATAAGCGAGTGGATTTGTAGTAACGTTGGATCACTTCATAATCCCTAACCTAATTTTTTTGATATATATAAAGCGGTAAAGAAATAAAAGACACACACATGCAATAAAAATAAATGACAAAGAAATAAATATGCATGAATAACTAATAAAGATGCAGAATAATAAATCTAAACTAATAAAAATGCATGAGATAAAATTAACACTAGATAAACTAAAGAGATAAATAAATAACAAAAATAGAAATGCATGATAATACAACACTAAACAAATTAAACAAAGCATTATTATTTACCTTTGTTTATCGTTTAATTCAAAGATTAAATTAAATTATACGACAAACAAAAGTAACCAAAATAATAGTATAGAAACAATATGAATTGACCAAGAAAAAAACATAAATGGAATCCAAAATAGTTTATACACGGTTAAAATTAGTATCATGATAAACACTACCTCAAACAAAAAACTAATTTAGTGTCACAAACAAACAAAAATTGCCTCAAAACATATAAACACACACGGTTAAGGTACAGATTTTGTTTGCTCAAAAACAAAAAAATGTATGAAAATTAAGTATATAAGAGTTGTTGCAGTATTAAAGGGCTGAAATATCATGAAAGAATCAAAATCAGACGAGTGAGCCTGCAAAGATATTGATATTCGCAAGTATATATAAATATAATTGATTTGAACCGTGGTTTTGATAGAGTTCAATCAAGAAGCTGACTTGCGTTTTACTGACACTAGATCTATAATCTTTTTGCAATTTCAACCAAAATCAAGACATACATAAATTAAACATAAGAAAAGACGATTGATAAGATTAAAAAATAAAACAAAAAAAAGAACCAAAGTATAAGAGAAAGATGCAAGACAATATGAGTGTGTTGTGTTTTGGCTTGGACCTTTTGATTGGAAGAAAAAAGAAAATGAATCGGAGAAAGAAAGCTGCCGCCACATCCAAGGTAGCTCCAGATCCTCCATTTGAAACCGTGTTTAGGTTTATAGCATTAGGGTTTTGGCAGAAAAGGAAAAGCCTTAGGGGAGAAAGAAAATGTGTTGACCCTAAAATTGTGGCAAGGAAAGTGGCATGGAAAGAAATAATTTTTTGGACCCTGACATTTTAATTTTGGGCTTATTGAACTTTGACACTATTATATTTTTTGGACATTTTGGACATTACAAAATAAAAAAATAAAAATAAAAATAATGACTAGAATAAAAAACCAGAATTAAAAATTAAAAAAAAGTTAATAAAAGATGGAAATTAAAAAATAAAAAAAAGATAAAAAGTAAATAAAAACTAAATGAAAATAAAGAGAGAAAAGGGTCGGACTCGAAACCAAACATGGGGTATTTTAAAATACCTCTCTGCCGAATTTTTCTTTGAAAAGTCAGAGAATATTCCGGATCAGAGGATGTATGAATGTATGATCTTAGGTCAAAAATTGGGGTATGATTAATTATGAAAACATGAAGAGCATGACACATATTCATAAAAATGAGAATGAAGAGCATTTAAACCAAATATGAACATTGGAAAATAAATTAGAAAAAAGCCTTTAGAACATTAATTGAAAAAATGGTCGTTGACAAACTAATTTAAACTAATTGTCGTTGAGTAGTAGGATCAAAAAGAAATATGCATAGCACATTGAAATCAATTTAATGCCAAAACTTGTTGAATACGAATATATTTTAAGATCAAAATTAAGAATGAAGCCTTTAACATAAAAAGTAGTCGTTTCATACTTAATAAGAAAACTAGCTGTTGTCCCTTAAGACAAGCTAATTTAAAAAGTAATGTTATGAAAACATAGTCGTTACCATAAAAAAATATTACATTCAATTGCAACGAATCAAAAATAATTTTTCTAATAAAAATATTTTCAGTAAAAATATATTTATGCAAAATCACATTTAAATAAAATGTTTGTAATAATTTTCTTAGCATTCAAAGTTGTTCCATAAGTTAAGAATGATAAATCAAAAGACAAGGGTCAACCTTACAAAGAGTATATAACCAATAAGCCTAGACACTAATCTTCATTCTTAATCTTGAGCTTCCAAACTTTTCTTTTTTTTGTGATATGGTGTTTTTATCATCAAAACCCAGTCAAGTCTAAGAAGAAAATATTCTTCACACATAATTTACTGGCACACTAAATTCTCTCAGATTACTCACATATGGTAATATTGGCAAACAACTACAAATGTACAATCATGAGAAGCAAGTCGTAATGCATCAAGATGTATTATGTTAAAATAGAAATAATTTATTGAGACACAACAATCAAGTATGAATGAAAAGTATTGCGGCATACATGTATGTGTACGAGTCTAGAATAATTATTAGGTTATAAAGAAAAGATTTTCATTGTAGGAATTGTATGATAGATTAACAGGTTCTTAATATGCTTAACACACCAACCATGGATAGAACATATAAGTTTATTTTGTTTTCTATGTTATAGAGCTTATATTCACTATGTCTGGGGTGATGCTTTTTGAAGTGGTTGATGATAATAACAATCTGAAGAGTATATGAGATTGAATGGCAGGATCTCAATGTAGATAACATTGGACTTCCGAATCAAAGTTAGAAGCTTATAAATAGGGAGTTAAAATTTTCTTGTAGTTTAAGATATCACATCATGATGACAAGTAGAAATTTAATGTCATAACTCAAGATAATATATTTTTCCTTCTTAGAGCCTTACAATTATCCTCAAAATAAAATAAAATATGTAATTTTTTCTCAAGAGCAAAGATAATATAAGTCTAGACCGAATTACTAAACTTGGCACTAATATGACTGCCTAGAACCCAATTTAAACATAAACAATAATCCAGCAAATTTTAAAGAAAAACATATATAGGTAAAATAATAAATATTAACTTTATTCTCGTACACAAACACCTTGATACTACTTCCGAGTGTTGTCACGAGGATAACCTGCATATAATAATAAAAAAGAAACACGTAGAAAATAGGATGTGAGATTCTGTAATAGAAAAAGATATATTCAAATAGAATATATAGAGAAGTAGGATGTAAGCGGGTAGCGGAAAATCAAACCCGCGTCATTAGCCTGGAATTCTAAGAGTTATAGTCGACATCCAATCATGAACATCTCTAATTCAAAACTGAATGTGAAACTTTTGTTTCATTCATATCCTTTGCAAAATAGATTAAGAGATAGATGGAATGCATGAACAAAAATGATACGTAACATCTATCTCAACTTTAGGTATGAATACTTATGTTATACAAATCTTAAAGTGGTACAAAAGTAGTAATGCATAGAAACAAACACATGAATATACGTTTATGATTGTAAACGATTTAAGGCATACAAATAATTGTAGAATACAGTGACAAAGGAAGTAAAAGATGAACACCACCCCTCGAGGTGAACATTAGCACATCACACTCCCTAGTATTAGAATGTTAGGTGCCTATTCAAAGTTTCTCAACTATATAAATATGCCTCAAAAGCAACCAATCATAAAGAATCACTAAATCTGGTTGACAAATAAAATAGGGCCTTCACCATCTAATTCATTTAATACTTTTTCACAAAATATGATGCATTTTTCACAAAATAACAAAGAAATATCTTTTTTTTTATTGTCATCTCAAAATATTAATACAAGTCTCTCCATTTACAACGTGGGTACATCATAAAGAAATTATCATCCAAGCACGATCATTGCCTCTCTTGAGCTACATGGCTTGTCTCAATACTATTCATCACAAAATTATACGCAACACACAAATTCTCAAGAGAACCCTTGCAATTAATATAAAAGGATACATTCTTATACTAACATCATAATTTATAATCCACGTTAAAATATAAATTACCCATTCTATTTATATTTTTATTTATGGTTGTCAATATGAATTTTCAATGACAACACAACTTTTTTTGTAGCTTTTATAACCTATTGTCTAAGTTTGATAATTTTCTACAAACTAATTACTTCTTATTTTGGGATGGGGTTATAACCTTGGGTTGTCCATAATTCGTTATAATATTGTTTTTAGATTCATGCTTATATTGTTTCACTACAAACATTGTTATTGATGAACTAACATAACCAAATTAACAATTATTGGAAACAACGATATATATATATATATATAAGTCTTTAGTACTTATATTGAGTTTCAACTTCACAAGATTCAATCTAACATTGTTTCTGTGTTTTTTTTTTTTAAATTACGGATCGTCTAGACAAGTTTAGTGGTATTTTTGACTTGTGTATGTAATTAATTTCTTCAGACAAATTTGATGTTGTTTACTGGTTGTACATGTTGTGGTGTACTCAAGTACGTGTTGGAGTTACTATAGAATTCATTATGTTTTTCGATATTCTTAAGCGGAAGAAAGATTCAGTACACATCTGAACGAATATGGTAAGAGTTTTTCAACTAATATATATATATATATATATATATATATATATGGTAAACCAAGATCTACTATGGATTAAATAAATAATTGTAGCTACGGTTCATTTTTTGACTCTTAAGAGTATACTTAAGTTATATACTTCGTCATTATATTATTTATAATATAAGTGTGTTATTTTAAATGTTTGTGAGTGTAAGAGAATGAGGATCATCTTTGATATTCGATATTTGATTTATGTAAGATATGTCATATATGTTATATTTTTCATTTGGAATAACATAACTATCTACTTGGTAAGTCTATTATGGCCTAAGTTATGGACTTTGATCAACTTATAACATTTAATTTCAAAGAGAAGTAACATGACACTTTCACATTGTTAGCGATAGCAGTTTTGGTATCATATTTTACCTGTTTCATGCTCAACAATTACTTTACCATGCATCAAATACATAGAAATGATATAAAATTAAATTTAATGGTGATTGGTTCAGGGATGTGTGGTGACTTATTTGTGTATTATACTTACTTCTATCTCCTAATTTTGAAGTTTATAGACTTAGTCCCGATTTAAAATGATTCCCTTTGCAGGGCTTATTTATGTGTAGTACTCTCTTTTCAATTTAATATATATACCACGAAAAGAAATATTTAAAATGGTTCTTATGCAATTAAAGAAATTGCAAAGTTGAAGAAGCACATGAAAGATTGAGACAAATTATAATAGTAATAATATTATTATGAGAAAATAAAATAAAAGGATTAAACTTAATAGACAAATATGGTTACCTTATTTGGGATAACTCACACAATTTCCATTATCGCACCACAAATGATGTGCATTAACGCCAGGAAATTTTTTCTGGCATTCGACGTCAGTATCACACTCTCCTATAATGTAAAATAAGGATAAAGAAATATTACAAAATATGAGTGAAATATTTTGTCTAAAATAAGAAAAAAATGAGAATGAACTTACTGTCACCATATATTACAAGAAGATATAAAGAAACAAAAAGGATAGCATTATAAACAAACTTGAAAATTTCAACCATTCTTTTTTAACTTTGTATATAACAAATGTTGAATTGTTTGATCACTTTATATAGTAAAAAACCTCGTCCAACGTTTACATCAAGTAAATAGTTTTTAACAATTATTCCTTTGCACAAAATTCCTCAATTAAATTTATATATCATGTTTGTCCCTTTAACCCATAGAATAGATCATACATAAAAATGTTGCTTATAGTTAAAACCTATTTACCAATATTCAGTTTTGTTTATTACTTACCAATATTTAGTTTTTTATATCATTTCTACACACACACACACACACACACACACACACATATATATATATATATATTGGAAACAATGTATCATATTTAAATCTTGTGGTTAAATAAAATATGTTTATAAGGGGAGACCATGTTATGGGTGGCCGATAAGATTCACTTGTCCAAATTAGTCTTTGATAGAAAATGATTAATTTGCACCTTTAATTTGTGAAAAAAAAATGGAAAGAAAAATCATAAAAGATAATTATTAGTCTAGAATGGTGACACAATTATTTATAAGAATAATACTCTAGTGAGATGATAATATATTTTAATATTATTTTAAAGCATTGATAATTATTCATGATATTTATATTTTTACAGTTTTTTCTTTAATTATGTTAGTTTTCTTTGGTCATTAGTTAATTTTAGGAGTTATTTGATATATTTTATTTCTCTTTTATTTATGAATTTAATAATATGTTTATGCTTTCATTTCCTTGATGCACCACACATTTTTCGTTGTTTGTTTTTCATTAGTTTAACATAGGGTTCAGATTGTTGACAAAGCCATATAGCCTCTTATGGGGTATTTTAATCACATATTTTGTAAAAGGAAGTTATGTTGACCTTAGCTTGCACACTAGTGGGACAACTCATAATATGAACAAGTAGATTTTACCTTACAAAATTTAATTAAATTTTACACTGTGATGAAACAACTCACGATGCAACGTATTTATGTTTTAGACATTATTTTAGCGTTTTTATACTTTTTTTTAGGGTTTTAACGTCAAAGGACTTGGAGAAAAATAACATAAACACTAGTGACAAACACACCTACTCTAGGGGCTACCATGCCAGGAAGGAAATCCACTAGTGTAGTCCTTATTCTAAAGTTTCCAGTAAACCACGTTTACAACTTAAGACCTAGGATCTACCCGTCTAGACTTCAACCTATGAACTCCTAGATCTGAGATCCCATCTCACTATCCTACAATCAATCATAGTCCCTATGATTATCAGATTTAAACACAAAATGGTGAAGTTACCTTCAAACACAAAACTACAACCTTGCTTCAAAGCTTTGGTGTAGCACGCGAGTTACAACTCAATAAACAGTCCTTAACATGTATCAAGGTGATACAAGAAAGGCTCACAAATAACAAACAGTCCTAGACTTGCATCACAAACGATACAAGAGAAGAACACACAAAGAACACGACTCAAAACCCTAAAAAAACTATTCTTTAGAATGACGGCTTGAATACCTAATTAGGTCTTGAAGTCTTCCTTTTATACTGAAACAATACGGGCTCATTAACCTTGTTGTGCTTCAAAACAAAGTAGATCGTTCAACTGATCTACGTAACAAGAATCAGTGACAAATAAGGAAAGTCCTAATATGTAGGAACGTCTTTAGGAACTTCGAAACATATTCAAATATTCCCTAAAATATTATCACTCCTTTAGGAATGAAAACACAACTGATTTTGAAAAGATATGTGAGTTGATTGGTCAACAGGATATGAGGACTTGGATTCCTTAATAAGATAAAGTGTGCGTACAATCAGGCATAAAACAAGGCACACTGAACCGTGCTAGGATGTTGAAACAGCATATCTAACATCTTACAGAAATGCTCAAAACATGTTGGAACAAAGTACCCAACAACACAAACATGAATATTTGTTTTATCAATAGTGAAACCAATACAAATACCCAACAATTTCCCCTTTGGCAAATTTTTGGCTAAAACAAATCGAGGCCATTTAAATAAAGCAGAAGGATACAAAACTTCCATTTCTTCAAACAGCATGAGCACACACCTATGAAGAAACAAGCAACACATATATTATAAAAAGATACCTTAGATAAACTTCTTCAAATCATCATAAACTCACATCCATGAAGAAGAAGAAAAAGCAGAAAAACAATATCACTAAAGAGATTCAGAAATGTTCACAAAACAAAGGAATACCTCACAGGATCTTTAGTCACAAGTTGAACCAAACAGACATGAAGAAAGAAACATGTATTACTTACATTAGAGACATGCAACAACAAATAGGATAGTAGCAATGTCTCACAAGAGAAAAATAAGCAAAGGAAAAATAAATTCCTATGCTACAATCATCAGATCAGGGAAAAATAAATTCCCACACAGGTTTCGATGTTCCAACATCCTTCACCACATCAGACAGGAGCACCTATCACACATATCAGCAAGGAAAAAAATAAATTTTCTATACCTACTGAGTACTGACATCTAGATGTTTAAGCATCCTACTCCACATCCTATCAAACAGCTTGATCTATTATAAACACACAACATAGTATCACTCCCCTGTTGGAACAAAGGGTGTTTCTCAAAATCACCTCTTAAGTTTTGATAATAACAAGGTATTAAAAATCATCAATTGGATATGCTAAACAATTTGTTCAAGTGTACAGGATTCATAATCAAAGTGCTATTCATAAAGATTCTGATTGAACAAGTTCAAGGGCAAAGGAATTTTATTTGAAGCTTAGAAGCATCTGGAAGAATGCGCTTGAAGAATGCGTCTAAAGAACTGCGTCTGAAGTAACGAGTCTGAAGAAGAGCTCCTGAAGACACGTCATTAGAAGCAAGGTCATCAGAAGCAATGGTCATCAGAAGCACCTTGCCAGAAGCTACTTCACCAGAGTTGACAAAGGACAATGTACGAAGTGTACGACCACGAACTCTGCAACCACCATCTCTGCAACTTTGTCTCTACATCAAGACAAGATAACAGTAACATTGTTGCAGACGTTGTTCCTTTTGTAATGGAATGGATTAGAAATTAGTTCTTCATAGGACAAATATCAAATCAGGCAAAAGATCAAGGGTGAAGAATCAAAGCTTAAAACAAGACAAGTTGATGTAACGGCTAAATTCTCAATGTCTCTCAAAACCTCTATATATAGGGATGAAGACTTGGAGAAAAACATCTAGACATTCACAAGCAAAAGGCCAATACTCTGTGCAAAACGTCGCAAAAAAACATCAACAACTTAGAGAATTCTTTCAATTGTTCATATCTTAGAATTCTTAAGTGTCTAGAAAAACAGAGTCTGTTTTGTTTCGTATTGTATTGTGAATACCTCTGATTGTATATCAAGTATTC
>Ga0228711_1004862_pt1 | contig 20532 bp, 12 predicted proteins | sample MedpolnodulmetaG_2_FD_177996 | JGI IMG/M metagenome (GOLD analysis project Ga0228711, IMG submission 177996) | Root nodule microbial communities from Medicago polymorpha collected in Santa Monica, California, United States - brown nodules | ecosystem: Host-associated > Plants > Roots > Nodule... | reverse complement strand
GTAGTGGTTAATTTTCCAATGATCCATTTTCATGTGTACGGTTTGAATCCTAGATATACAATTTTTTCAAATTTTGATTTTCCCTGCGAAAGTCAAATATGAATTGCACGCATTTACTACTGCCTTAATTACATTTAATGCATATTAAATTTAATAAATTACTAATTATGGCAAAAAAACAGATTTTTTTTTTACTAAACCGGATTGGACCAAAAACCGATCGAGTTACCAGTTTTTAAGGAGTCTTACCAGTTTCCACCGGTTTAATTACATGGCCGATCAGATAAATGGCTCGAACCGACACTCTCGTTTTCCTTAATTACAAAGCGTTAAACTTGCATGAATCTATGTTTTGTGTATTAAAAATACACGAAGAAGGAACATTATGAGTATGTTGGTTGTGACATGTTTATGCACTCTAATAAACAGAAAATTTGTAGATTATCATGTTACACTTATCCTCCATAATAAACGAGAATTTGAGTGAATGCATGACCTAAAGCATTTAATTAGTGATTATTTAGGAATTTATAGTTTTAATTAGTTTTTTAGTGTTATTTGATCATTCGGAACTTGTAATGTTTGTTTTGGATGTTTGATGGAACAAGGTGAAGAATGGCGCTGGAGATCTCGGGAGATACAACGTGGAATCGAAGATGCATCGTCGAATATATAGGAAGATGTAGCACACCAGATTATCAGTCGAGTCGTACTATTGTACGAACTCACGGGGCTTTTCTTATCTTGCTTAAGGAGTAAGTTTTATGGGATGGCTACAATGATTGGCAGTACAAGGAATAAAGAATGTGTCTGATGTTGAAAGGATAAGACAAAGACAAGTCATAGGAGAAGTGACCAAAGAGTATAACTTGTAGTTGTTGACATTGTACTATAAAAGGACAACCATATGGCAGTGTTTAGGGTCCAAAATTTTACATTGTGAATTGAGCCCAAGTTCCAGTTACAGTTAGCAGCCACTAGAGTTCTCACTTCATCTCATCTTTTTCATATATGAGCATGAGTGTTATCTCTTAGTAATGTAGAGTTAGGATTACTTAGGTGATGTTTTAAGCCCGCCTCTTTCCTTATTGGAGTTTAATTTATTATTAACTCTATTTTAAATAGTAGAGGTTAAGACTTAAAATCAATATTGGGTTAACCAAGCGATTAGTAAATATTAGAATGAAAAGGTACTAACAATACACTAAATACAAAGTACAACACTTTATATATAAATTAGAATGATAAAACACTAAATAGTAAATTTATGAATATATCCATTATCTAATTGCAGGTTCATCTATTCTTTTATAATTAAATTATATTCTGCATAACCTCTAATGTAAGCACCTCTTCCATTAATGTATAATACCTTTTTAAAAAATGATTTTCTTACCCTATCATAATGAACCCCAAGTAGACCACAATATATTCTGCAAAAAATAATATCGTTAGAAAAATAATTAAAACATGTTAAATGATTCAATATCTAAATTTCAATCCAACTTTAAGAGTTCCCTCAAAAAAAAAATCGAACTTTAAGAGTTTATGTGTAAAAAAAAATCATATTTGATGCAAGGGTGAATCAAAATACCGCATGAAAGAGCCTATAAGTTCCCATCCAAAACATGTCAAATCATACTTATATCTAATCCTAATTTACATTGCAATGACCACTCCAAACCCTAAACCTAAATTTTTAGACGCCAAACAAGCAAGGCCCTATCATCTTAGCCCTTGATATAATCTGAATTCAAACTCTCATTTTCCCATATATCACTTAATGCTCTTTGCGATGACTTTCCACCTTTCCGAAGTACATTAAACTCTCATTTCCCCATGTTAATGCATTAAAATCCTCCCACCCATTTGTTAAATTTCAACTTTAAACAATCACACTCTCTTTCCAAGACATAAATTCATTATACCATTTTTTTTCCTACTGATCTCTATGTTTTGTTATTTCTCTAAAGCTTTGTGACCCACGTAGAAACTTGAAAACCATTGGCCAACACAAACTCAAAACAACCATTGATACAACCTCCTTGATATTAAAATCTAAAGATCCTTGGGTTGTTTTACCAATTTTTTTGTCCCAATTTCTTTCAAACGCCAAATCAATTGTCACCTCTCGAGCTTAAAAACTAAGTTATAGGTATGAATATAGTGTTTTTTTTTGTTTCTCTTGCAGAATTTTAATTTTATTTTGATGTGTATGCTAACATGGTAACTTTGGAAAGGTTGTGTAATTTTGTTGTCATTTTATAATATGGTAACTTTGGCTAGGTTTAAGATTAAGAATGATATGAATGAGGTTATGACTATTTCTATTGAAAGGAAGAAAAAAAATGTTATACTTCATTCTTCCTTTATTTTTAACAGTAATTAAATGTTTTTTTTTCTCTGAGACCTTTTTTGATTGCAAAAGTAGAACGAGATGCATCTACAGAGGAAAGAAATGTGGTTTTGCCTACCCGATGGGAGGTATTCTTTATCATAATTTTACTCTAAAAACTGAGAAGTATAACATTTTTTTTTTGTCTATTTTGACCGATTATTATTTACTGTTAGATATAGAAGATGACTAAGGAAGCTTGACCTAAGAATGGATAGAAATAAGGATAACTAACCTTCTCATAGTAATGCATTGCCTGGGAATATATGGTTCATAACTATAGTGGTCACTGCACTTGAGAAATATACATAGACGTTATTCTCCACTACCAATGAGCAGGTGAACATTTAAATTTGTTTTAATCTTTTGTCCAATTAATTATAGGCAGTACAAAAAGAAAGAATTGGCTAATCTTGGTTTTAGGTACTCCCTCCTCCGCCTCACAATAATTGTCTCTTTACCCATTTTTTTTTTCTTCAAAATAATTGTTACTTTAGAATACCAATACAACATTTATTATTTTTTCTATTATTATACTCTTATTTATTGAATTTTATCCAACTTAACTACTCCACTAACTACAATTAATAAGGATGGTTTAGTAAATAATACTAATTTTACCATCAAAATCAATATAATTAATCATTTCGTTAATAATCGTGCATAAACCTTAAACGACTATTATTTAAAGGAGGAAGTACTTATTTGCTAATTTTGAAGAAGAAAAAGTTTGTTTTTTCAATATCTAAGGAAACTATAGGAGTATAGGTTTGGAATAAGTGTCATGAAACTGAACCGTAAGCAATGAGTAACCACAACATTTAAGAATTGTACATATTTCTATAGAATTTATAACTTTTGAATAATTGCTTTTGACTTTTCAAAATGAATGATTGTTTAGTTTGTTATCTTTATAATTTTTTTTATAATGTCTTGATTAAGGCTCATACTTATGAGAGTGAACTTGATGCTTCCTTCGGTCCTATTTACAAGAAACAATTGATTTTTTTAGATTCATTGAATAATTGATGTATCTAGTCTATATTCTAGACCGAATACATAAATTATTCAATGAACCTAAAAAATCGATTGTTTCTTATAAATAGGACCGGATGGAGTACATCATTGACATGAAGAATTTTGACTATTGTTATGGAATTCAACAAATGAATAAAAGGTTCATTCTCATTGATTGAAAAGTGCTATTACATCAACTATTTGTAGGCAACTAAGATAGTTACAAAAGCTTAAGATACAAACTAATGTGATTGTTTGTGACTGAAGTAACTAAGTAACTTGAAGCTCAAGTTACAGCACTATGCTTAGTATCTTTCTCTTCATTCTCTAATAATTGTTTTATTGGAATCATGCCTTTAAGATTTGAACCTTTCTCATTTTCTAAATGAAATTAAACACACTAATATTTTGACCAAAGTACCACCAATCTCGAACACGTGTTTGTGTTCATGATGACTGTCGGGCCTAATCCATGAAGATATACATGATAATGTTTTTTGTATAAATTCAATTCCTTCGTATTAACTAATGAAATTCCTTTGTAAGTTCAATTGGTATTTAAATTAGTCTCCTAGGCATTCTATTTTACAATTTTTTTTTAATTGCTATATGCAGAAAATTAAACATATTATGAGTACATTTTTCATTTGTCAATATGTTGTTTTAAACTTAAAACTATTTGCATTCATTTTCAACCATGTGTTGTCCTTTGCAGGTAAGAAATTTTGGTTATCGTATTTGACTATTTGTTTCTTTTTTACATAGTATGTATGAAGGATGACTATAAAAAATTGCAAAATCAATTATTTAAACATTTAGGGTTGTGTGTGACTATGTCATATGACTTCATATGGAACTTCAATTTAGTAAACTCAACATATAGATGTTTGAAATAAGTTCTTTGTGTCCATTAAATAAATTTGTTTAAATTGTAACTTTTCATGTTCATATTCTAGGATAGAGTAAGATGTGTTCAAACTGATGCCTGATTAATGTCCTTAACAGACATATATTTTCATCTTAATTATGGACAATTAAGTTGTGATAGTTGGCCTTTTCTGCTGTGGTGCAGGTCACTGTATTGGTGTATATGTATCTTCTATATTTGTTCCTTATTTGTTAATAAAAGTTTTTTATGAAAGTATTTGATTTCACTTTTGTGATTTCATTTCATTAGCTTAGGCATGAAGTATTTTATATTTTGACATTGGATTCAAAGGTCAGACTGATATCTGATCGAAGCCCTGTTAGCTAATGATTGAAATGCATCCTCAATAAGTTCTTTGGATTTATTCATTATTTCTAACTTATATCAATAGCTAGCTCTATTTCATTTTAACGAGACGGTTTGAATCTTAGATCAGCTGCATTACATGATCTGTATTGAAATTTTTAGCACAATTATTCTCTTATGAGTCATCATTTATTTGGATTTTTAGCATATAGGACAGTACACTAGCGTGTTTATATTCATTAAAAATTGAGCTAAAAAAAAAAATTAAATCAGAAATAACTTATATGATATACATATATGTTGCTTGGATCGTTTGTTGTGGGTTGTCTTTGTTATTTTTCTCTACAACTTTAATCTTGTTGATTTTGACAAAGAGTTCAAATTCACAACATAATATCAAAAAAAAAAAAGAAAATTGAGGGAAAATAACTTATATCATTTCATTAAAAATTAAATCAGAAATACATGTTGGAATTTCATCAAAGATGTGAAAGCTAGGGAATAATGTGGCTGCCTTAGCTAGCTCATGAGCAAATTTCATTTGATTGCCTCCTAATAAACTCGACATGAGAGTTTGTTAAAAAGATATTACAAAACTGGATAGTATTATCCATAATGGATCCAAATTCGGTGTTATCTTCTCTGACTTTGTTAACATAATCAGCTACTATTTTTGAATCTACCTCAAAATCAACATTTGTGAGCTGAAGTTCATTGATCCACCAAGTTGCATGATAAAGTCCTAAAGCTTCTCCAATGTCAACTAGACACAACGGTGAAAACCACATGGTTTTTGAACGGACATGGTTTCCTTCCGAATCGCGAATGCACATGCCAATACCTACTTTATTACTGGATGTAGAAAAAGAGGCATCAACATTGAATTTGAATCTACCACTCCTTGGCTTCCTCCTTCGGATGTTACCGTACCTGTTGTCCATATTTTGACCATCATGAGTTTGAGGACCTGTGCTTGCAGGTGAGTAAACCTGACCTAAAAGACCCTGCTTTCGGTTCGCTTTCCTCCATCCTTCTAGGAGATGCTTTGCTCTTTCCAGAATTGTAACTATCGACTCTGACACATGTTGCCACAACTTTAGGTTGCGAGATTTCCAGATACTCCACATTATTATAACAATACTTTCCACTTGACTTGCTGACAACTTTTTCAGTAGATTAAATATAATGTCTGGTGCATTATTAAACTGATTCAGGGATGGTGCAATCAAATGCCAAACATTTGCTGCGTTCCAAGCATCTATGGCGGTCTTGCAATGAAAAATATGTGGTAGCTATCTTCATGTGGATCCTTACACTAAACACAAGCTGATGGACAATTGACTCCTATGTTTATCAACCTTACCCTTGTAGGGAAACATTCTCTACACACTCTCCATACTAAATTCTTCACTCTTGGGGGTACTTTCAATCTCCATATACCACTTTAATACCCTAGTTTCCATAGATGAGCATTATTTGCAAAGTCTTCAATACACACGCGATAGGCACTTTTGACTGAGTAACAACCATTCTTCCCGGCCTTCCAAAGCAAACTATCGGTTTGTAGTTATGGATATAGAGGAGTATTCAAAATACTTTGAGTTGTTTCTGGTAGAAATAGTTGCCGTATTAGCTGTTCATTCTAGACCTTATTACTTTGATCAATCAAATGCCCCACAGAGTAATTTTGGATGTCCATGGCACCAGGGCCAACTAGAGGGATGCTCGACCCCATCCCTATCCAAGGCTCACCTTTTTCGTCCTAGTTAAACAGTAAAGGAAAGAAGAAAATTGAGATTTATAATGGTTCCCCTTTTTCGTCCTTGTTAAGAGTACAACCAATCTTCTAAGGATATCTACTATGTTGTTGAAAAATTCCTTAGATTCCTAATATTTTACGCTAAGCAATCACACACAAAATCTGATCTTCAAGCTCTCTTAAAATCATACAATCCACAAGGCCTTTGAACCTCAATCTTGCATGCAATCCTTCGATATTCTACTTCGAAAAATCTTCTTTTCTATGCCTCCGCTTTGATCCTCTTGAACCTTGAATGTTTGATAAAAAAAACCCCACAATTACCTTTAGAGGTGAAAAGTACATGTTTTTTCTTTAGAATCTTGATGCTCCACCAAAATCCTTGAAAGAAAGAAAAATTTCAATTATCCTACAACACCCTAACATTGTATATCTTAAATCCTACCAGATTTTTGCGAAAAAGTGGTTCATCTAAAAAAGTTTGTAGAAAGAGAGAGGTTGAAGATTATAAAGTGTTTTTGCAAATTGATTCTATGAGTGAGAAAATTAGTGGGTGTGAGAAGTTTGATTCAAAAAACAAAAGAAATTTGAATTGAATCAACTATGAATATTCATACAAAGGGCAAGAACTTTGAATCGATTAAATAGGGTAACAATTGAATTCTGAACGCTATGAAGATTTACAGGAAGTTCAAGAACTTTTAATCGATTCAAAGTCATTCTAGATGCATGATGAATCGATTTAAAATTTCACAAGCAGGGTTTTGAATCAAATCAAGGTTTCTAGAAGATGATTGATGTGATTCAAAGAACATTGATACAAACCAATCAGTCAAGAATCAAATACCCGAGGCAGAGAATGAATTGATTAAAATCATTTGAATCAAATCATGACCTATGATTAAAACACCCAAAGCATCCAATGAATCAAATCAAAGGTTGCTTTACACTAATTTGAATCAAATCAAAAGTTTTAAATCATAAAATCTTAAGAAAACTTGAATAGCAAGAAACACCAAAACATAATACACTATTGTAGATGATTTCGAGAGAGAGATTAGCTAGGGTGCTTTAACATGACTAAGAAACTACATAAAAATAAGTTAGAACAAAAAAACAACAAGGACATCATCAAAACCAAAGAGATGGAGAAACTACAAAACTTTGTCCCTTGAGGTTCTAAGGTCGAACTTAAACCACTAAGCTAGCACCTCATAAAATAATATTTTAATAACTTAACCATGTGACCTTGTGATAAACTACACTATATAAATTAGGCTTAAATGCAATTTTGACTCTTCAAGTTTCACAATTGTTTGATTTTAGTCCCATAAGTTTCAATTGTTTGATTTTTGGCCCCCAAGTTTCACAACTGGGCAATTTCGGCTCCTAAGTTTTAGTTGCTTGCTTTTAGGCCCCAAAGTTTACCCACTTTTGCATTTGTTAGTCCCCCTTTGATATTAACTAAAAAATGTTCATGTGAGATTTCGTTTACAAGTGTTTGATGTCACAAAATGCATACGACGGAAAAATGGTAACGAGAGAAAGAAGAGGAATAAATAAATAGTCATTTAAAAAATAACAAAAGAAGTTCAATCAATTTGTCATTTATATATTGATTCATTCATATATTAAATTTGAATTAAATTTATCTAAAAGAAATTGAAAAAACAAATAAATAGTTTGAGTTTTATTAAAAGATACTATATGAATACCCATATGAATTGGTTAGACATTCTTATGTTTATTTTAGTTTTCAAGTTGATCTCTTATGTTTTAAAAGTTTCAAGTTGGTTATTTACGTTTTAAAAGTTTTAAGTTGGTCCAAAACGTTACTCACGTTGGAATAAGTTAGTCTCTTTCGCGACATGATATTAAGTTTAATAAAACCTAAAAAAATAAAAAGATTTTAAACTGATTTTCTATATAAGTTAAGTTCTATCACCCATATTGTCAACCCAAATCTTTAAACATTAAGTGACGGAAGGGGCTAACTTATTCCAACGTGGGTAACGTTTTGGATCAACTTGAAACTTTTAAAACGTAAGAGATCAACTTGAAACTTTTATAACATAAAGGACCAACTTAAAAACTAAAATAAACATAAAGGATCAAATATGTAATTAAGCCTTTCATTTATGTTACATCCTTCCACAAACAATCAGGATACTATATGAATACCCATATGAACTAGTTATCAAAAGTTGTAATAAGATCATTTAACAATCTACAAACAAATAGGTACAACTTTGATGGAACCAAATTATTTCATTAAATCTTGTACACCAATGAAACTGATATTAAATCAAACTTAGAAATTAGGCCATAAGCTCATTTGGCTGAGTAGACGCCGCTAAGATTAGTGTCTCATTTCCAACCATCACCTACATCCTCTTGCAACGAAAAATAAGCTAACCGAGCTTTACACCCCTCAACTAACTCTTCCGCCCAAGCAAAATATCCCTTCTTCAACTCACCCTCTTCCTCCAAACCACTCAAAACCACCATATCCTTTACAAATTTAAAAACATTTATATAAACTTAAAGATTAAAAATCTACTAATGTGATCTTTTAAGACCTCTCAGCCCCAACCATGGATCATACCAAAACAAATTGTTGTGACCATTCCCTATTTTTTTGACATATTTTCACCAAACCATCTTTGTAACACCCTATTCTCCGACGATAATTATTAATTAATAAGAATAAATTTAATAATTAGGATGTTACAAAACTTCACATGAGATCACATAATAACATAAATTTTTATTTTAAATAATAATTTCAACAGCGGAAAACAATCTCCTGATCTCATTAATAAAAATTTCTCTTGTCATTCAACATTGAAATAGAAATAACAATAGTTCTCAAGATTTAAACTCAAAGTTAAATAAATTCAACAACAACCCCAACTCTAGTGTTACATATCAGAGCTTGTATTCGAGTACATGTCTAATCATTACTAAAATAAAATTGACGGAAGACAATTCCCATCGCAACCTTCTAGACATTCCGCAACTAGATTTCCTCGTCCTAAATATTTATACCCCATGAATACAGACACCATAAATACAACAACAAGAAAGGGGTGAGAAATACAGTCATAACATATTATTAGGAAAACACGCACAAATCATTAAAATAAAGATAATAATAATATTATGTTGTCAAAAGAACATCAACCAATATTTTATCCTCAACAGATCACCCATTTCACCATCTCACTCCATTCCACAATTTAAACATCAAACACAAGTATCATCATTTAAATGCATATGGACTCTTCCTAAGACCTATATGAATGTGGTACCATATATATCATCACCAATTTGTCAGAGGTATGTTACTGGACTTTTCAACACCATTTTCCTAGACTCAATTCTATTATGCATGCATGGGGATCATCTCGTCAAGTAAATACACATCAGCATATCATCAACACATCATTCATTAATGCACGACTCTCCCTAATTATGCATAACACCATAGTTAAACATCACCATTTCCATCGTCAAATATTAATATATCTCACACTTTCATCACCATACTTTCTAAACATCATCATATATAGCCGTCACCTCTTACATCACCAAACATTATTAACCATCACCAATATCATCACCTTAATTATTTTAAATCTTCAATCGCCTCACCAATATAGTAAACATCACCATTTACATTGTTTTACTCTTTAGACATCTCCAAATTCATCACCTATATAAACAAACGACACCTATTCTTATCTCTATGATCTTTGACTTCCTTAGTCCCACCCTTTATTAGAATTAAGCATCATCATTCTCGTCATCGTTATAATATAAACATCGTTAGTTCTCATATAGTAATATAGACATCATCACTCTCATTATCTTTATGATTTAGACCTCATCAATTTTCATCGTATGTATTTATAAGATTATATAACATTACTCATCATCACTCTTTGTTACAGTCATAAGATTCCTCACCATTTTGTCCCGCCAAGGCGTTTATATCACTCTTCAACACACACAAGTCGTCCCTAAACATCACTCTATGGTTACGCTAACATTCAAACACCAATTTACCCTCAATTCATCTCATTGCAACAATCTTTTGCATGTACTAACACTAGTGCAAATCAGGGATACAAGACCTGATTTTTAATGATTTCAGACTTGTTTTTGTGTAAAAGCGGTCTTAAATCTCTAAAAAAACAGGTCTTGTATCCTTGATTTGCACTAGTGTAATTCTTGGTCAAAAATCTAGATTTTTTTCTTAGTTTCTTTCCTATTTCTATTCAATCTCATGATTGTCACTCCTCAGCACTACTCATTACCGGTTCTTATTACTGATTTCCTATGATCATAACATACAAAGTAACATCATTATTTTTCATAATTGTTTGGACATGAAGACATTAAAGTTTATGAACCCTAATTATGGTTCCCTCAATTCTAAGTTTTTCAACAACATTATTAACTCTCTTCACATTTGTTCATCACAAACTCTCACCATAATCCTTAACATAACATCATTTAAATTCATAAGATTAAACAACATCACCATTAGATTTAAAGACACCCTAAGATGAAGAGATTCTCCTTCATAACTCGAATTCTTCAGAAGTTATAGCTTTTGTCTCTCTTCTTGGCAGCTAGGGTTTTCTCCTTCTCTTCTCTCCTCTTCTCTTGTTTCTACGTTTTAGAAAAAGTGACTCTTCTAACTCCTAATATTTCTATTTATATTTGGGCCAATCACTTGTTATAATTTTCTTCTCCTTTATTCACTATTCTTTTACTCTTCCCCTCCCCAACTTATTTAAAACTTATATTCTACCCCTCCGACTCTATATTATTTTGTTCTGATTCCTCTCTTCATTTAATTTAAATTATCATATTACGTCTCAATCATAATCAATATTCTATTTTCTCAACAACAAAATAAATCTCAAGAAAAAGCAACATCAATAATAATATTAACCAAAACTTCACCTATTAAACTTCATGGAATTAATTAAAATAGAAAATTGGGTGTTACAACCTCCCTCCACCCCCTTCATCACCCATCTCTAAACTACAAATATCTCTCCACCATAACGAGTCTCAACTTCCTTCTCTGTTCACTAACACATTTATAAGCCTGTATATATTTACCAAGACTAGATGTGAAAAAACATTGTTTTTCTCCCTTACCAGAAACACTACTTTCCTAAGATAGTTAAAGTAAAACCTTTTAAATTTCTTACCCCCAAACACACTTTTTCCGAATTAACCCAATGAACTTTACTAGACCCTGCACCACCACCCCATCACCACCACCCACCCCCCACCCACCCCCCATGCACACCCTGTTAATTTAACCAAATACTCAAATTACATTTCCAAGAGAAAAAGGTTAAAAAGTGGCAGGATAATAAGGTTACCCTTTCAAACGTATTACCCTTTCCACGGTAGCGTTCGTTAAACACATGATGATGAGTATTCAAATTTGCTTGACTTGCTTACAGTTTACTCGTGCCACATAGCCTTCTCTAAGCACACGACCTTGCCCATCATCCAACTTTTGACTACCATATAGTGATGAACATGTATTTTGAATAGCTTTTTACCGACAAGTTTAAAACATTATAAAAAGTTTTTCCACAAAAAAGAGCTCTAGACTTGATTTCTAGGTCTTGATTCAGTACATAATTCAAACTTCAAATTTATTTCAAACTTTATAATTAATTTGAAACTTTAATTTCTCATAATCGTTGAGGTCCATGTTGATTTGGAAGTGACCGCAAAAATTATAATCGGCACTGCAAAGGTGGTATTGATATTGTTGCAAATAATTTGAAGATTACTAGAAATTGAATGAGATGTGAAAATCTGCAACTCCTTTTGTGAAACAAATCTATTTGCAAAAGTTTTAGATCAGGAACATGTTTGGTGTATATCCATATATGTGTATACATCGTGAGAGAGAGATGTGAGATATTGATAATGTGATAGGAAGAAAGAGATATAAATAAAATGATGTGTTGAATGAGATATTAGTTAGTTAATTTTTTTTTAGAGGTAGTTGATCATTTGCTTTAATGTTGAAGTTTCTAATAGTCATATCATCATAGTACTACTGTTTCTCGTTTTTTTAGTGGAATTTGACATTCAACAGAAGCGAAATGTAAGGAAACAATATATCTATCGTATTTTTATTTTTTTTGGAAGAATATATCTATCGTATTGTTGAAGTTTAATTCATATCAAGTAAATAAACATTTGTATATAACCACTATTTTATTTGAAAAATATACATTCAAGCATTCTACAACTTTTATTTCACATACCTTCAAGAACTCTACAACCTTTAAAGATGATGTGGTGGAGGTGGAGAGAATCTTGTACTAGGTCCCGACCACGGAACATGACCTTTTGGAAACATACCAAAATTCAAACTTTTAGGAGGTCGTGGTGGAGGTGGAGAATCAGAGAATCATGTACTTGGTCCTGACCACGGAACATGACCTTTTGGCAACATACCAAAATTCAAATATGTAGGAGGTTGTGGTGGAGGTGGAGAATCAGATGATCCTCTACTTGGTCCCGACCACGGAACATGACCTTTTGGCAACATACCAAAATTCAAATTTGTAGGAGGTGGTGGTGGAGGTGGAGAGAATGTTGTACTAGGTCCCGACCACATAACATAGCCTTTGGCAACATACCAAAATCAGCCGCACTAAGAGTTAAAAACAAGAAAGACATAGTAACAACCAAGTAAACCTCTGGAATTTTCATCTCTCAAGTTTAGTCCACGTTTTTAATTTGATTTATGTTGTTTGGTGGAAATGAAATTGTAATGTGGAATGAATTAAAAATATTGTTGAAAACATCGCTGGAAATATGTCGTGTTTTACCTTTTTAACCTGATTTTAATGTTGGAAATAAAAAATTTATTGTCTCGAAAAAACCGCACCAACCTATCCAAACCAAACCGCATTAGTTTGGTTTGGTTTGGTTCAGATTTTATTTTAAAAGTCAACCAAACCAAACCAAACCGCATGTTTTTTACGTTGCGGTTCAGATGACTTTTAACCTCAAAACCGAACCAAACTGCACCGCGAACACCCCTAATTTCATCCACCAAATTCATATCATCCAATCCATCCATAACATAAAAAAGAAAAATGTTAATGGATTAGATTCAATCCATCCTTTTAAAATTATGGATAAATCCAATCCATCTTATTTTCAAAATTCAATGGATGTCCATATTTTATTATAAGTCGTTTTAGAAAAAATGTTTGACGAAAACTTTGCACATTTTGTTAGGGTTTAAGGGGATATTGATCTAACCTCTGATTTGAAACGTAGTTTGTTAGTGGAAAGTAAGGGTTTTGCATTTTTTGTTGACCTTCAAAATGACTAATTTCTCTACATTATGCTTTTTAATTTTTAAAGACGCACAAAAAATATGAAGAGGAAAAGAACATTGACTTTGAAGTATTCAATATAGGGTCTATTACTATAATCATTTAGAAGCTAAATTAACTTCATAACATTAAACCTAGCATAATATATTATATATGAGAATCAAAAAAGGCTCCAAGATTGGTACATGGAATTTTGTATTAAGAAGTAGGAAAGTAAATAATTGAGTAATTAGATGTATATTTTGGAGATACATAGCTTGTCACATTTCATCTAACTTACAATTGGCCTCAATGAAGTACAAGACTTCGCAATTTCAGCCAAGCACAAATAGTTCTTCTAAACCTATATACAATAAAAAGTCATTTGTCAGCAACATAAATAACAAATGACTTCCTTTCCACTTACATAATTTCTAAACCTTACATGAATTAGAACATAATTTCAACTATAAGGTTATATGACATGGTAAAAGTTGCTGAAAATATATTCCATACAGCAGTAATATAGTTATGCCATGAGTTGAGTGGTGTTTTTACTGTAGTATAGACTTGATTGGCCCTAGGTTCGTTTTGTGTAAAGCATTCAAGCTTGAAAATCAGTGGCAAAGCTATCTGCAAATTGAAGACATAAAATCATTAAAATCATCTTCAAATTCAGAAGAAAAATCAGAAAAACACAAAACCACCAAAGGATGCTCTAGCGTGTTGGACAAGTTAGTTAGCTTGTAATTCAAGTAAGATGTAGTAACTACTTTCCACACAGACTCATTTAGAAGTCTAAGGAATATTGGATTTGATGCATCTTTCAATATCTCTACAAAATTCCTTGGAATCTCTACAAGCACATTTTCAAAAACCAATGAATTTCTGTTGAAATTGACTCAAAATTTGATGGATGAAGAAGAATATTGTTACTAAAAATATAAAAGACTTGGTTGAAATATATTTTGTGCTTCTAAAAGATTGTTGCTGAAAATATATTTATGGACAATAAATATATTTTTGTACCGTATGAAGGAAGATTTAATGCAAATATATTTTTACAAGGAATATTTAATGCAAATATATATTGTGCTGAAGGAGAAAAAAATGAAACGTATCTTCAACGTGATATTCGTTCCAAATTTATGAGTTTTATTTCTCTATAAATATAAACCTTGTATCAAATGAAAGATGAGAGTGTAGAGAGCTAGAAAAACAGGGTTTAGACACAAACAACAAACTAGGGTTTGTAGCGAATTCTCTTGGCAACAAACGCTAGTGTTGAGATTGATTCACCTTGGAGAAACACTATTAGGATAGAGTCTCTTGGTCAGGAAAGAGATTCGGGACTTTGGGTAGAATTAGGTTTGAAGACTTATTCTTGTAACCCTTTGGAATCTTTTGTAAAGTTACTCAACATTATAGTGGAACGGAGAGCTGCTATCTCCCTCAGACTAGGTCAAAATTGGACCGAACTGGGTAAACAAGTTTGCGTGTGTTCTCTCTCTATTTCTCCTTTGTTGTTCTATCTTTTGATTGTGTTTATAACGGTCACCCACGTTGTTTTGGTTGCTTGATTAATTTTCTCCACGCATCAAGTATTTTATTGGTGTGATTTTTAACGAATTCACAACAATTGGCGCCCACCGTGGGGCAAGGATCAAATCGATAATCAGGTACCAAGGGTTCGAAGTGGGATATTGAGAAGTTTACCGGAGATAACGATTTTGGGTTATGGAAGGCTAAGATGGAAGCAGTTTTGATACAACAAAAGTGTGCACAAGCTTTGAAGGGTAAAGGTATGTTATCAGTCACAAGCGGAGAAGAACGAGATGGTGGACAAGGTCAGAGTGCCTTTGTCTTGTGCCTCGGGGGTAAATTTTTGAGAGATGAAGAATGTGATGTTTCTCACCTTGGTAATGATGCCTTGTAGAACGGTGTTCATCTGGAGAGTTGTTAAACACTCAACATCAGCCTAGAGAGATGGTGGAAATAATACTCATGGTCAGTCTGAAGAGGTGAAGGTAGGAATACTCGTGATCAACCTTTGAGGTGGAGTTTTAAGGTTAAAAGCATAGTGAGTGTACGCATTTGGAAGTTGGGGTAGAGAAAGCTTAGCTTGAGGTAGAGTTGATGACACCGGGAATGGTTCGACTATGAAGATCTTGGGTGCTATGTTATAGCTGTGAGCAAGAGAATTTTTCAAGAAGGCAGAAGGCACTCCGGAGTTTGAAGAATGTATGGCATGACTTGTGTGATTACCTAAAAGACCAATGGTGATTGGATGCAAGGAGATCTTCAAGGAAGCGGGAGACGTTCCGTGGTTATAGAGGGTTTGGTGTATACTCGTGGAACTACATAAAAAATCCTAGTGTAGTTGGATGCAAGGAACTTCAAGAAGGCGGAAGGTATTCCGATGGTTGAAGAAGCAAGGTTGGAAGCTTGTGGAGCTACATGATGTAGTTGGAAGCAAGGGAAGATGAAGCATGGAGAAAGCGGAAAGGTGATTGATGGTTAAATTGGCATCATCACTAATTTATAGTCAAGATGGAAAATGTTGAAATTGACTCAAAATTTGATTGATGAAGAATATTGTTGCTAAAAATATAAAAGACTTGTTTGAAATATATTTTGTGCTTCCAAAAGATTGTTGCTAAAAATATATTTATGGACAATAAATATGTTTTTGTACCGTATGAAGGAAGAATTGATGCAAATATATTTTTACAAGGAATATTTAATGCAAGTATATTTTGTGCTGAAGGAGAAAAAAAGAAACGTATCTTCAGCGTGATATCCGTTCCAAATTTATGAGTTATATTTCTCTATAAATATAAACCTTATATCATATGAAAGATGAGAGTGTAGAGAGCTAGAAAAACAGGGCTTAGAAACAAACAACAAACTAGGGTTTGTAGAGAATTCTCTTGGTAAGAAACACTAGGGTTGGGATTGATTCACCTTGGAGAAACACTATTATGATAGAGTCTCAGGTCACGGGAAGAGATTCGAGACTTTGGGTAGAATTAGGTTTGATGACTTATTCTTGTAACCCTTTGGAATCTTTTGTAACGTTACTCAACATTATAGTGGAACGGATAGTTGCTCTCTCCCCCATACTAGGTCAGTATTGGACCGAACTGGGTAAACAAATTTATGTGTGTTCTCTCTCTATTTCTCCTTTGTTGTTCTATCTTTTGCTTGTGTTTATAATTGTCACCCACGTTTTTTTGATGCTTGATTAATTTGATCCACACATCAAGTATTTTATTGGTGTGATTTTTAACGAATTCACAACAATTTCAATTTGGATTGAGCTAGTAACCCCGACTCATGGTTGGATTGCTCTTAATACAGATGGTACCAGAATAGATGGTATTCGAGTGGGTTGTGGGGTATCTTAGAGGTGAAAATGGAGAATGTATATGTAGATTAGGGGTGGACAAGTTGGGTCGACCCGCCCGAAACCGGCCAACCCGCGATTGAAAACGGACAAACGGGCGGGCTGAACCGGTCAGGGCGGTTGGGCAGGGCGAAGGAAACGGGTTCTGCTGGGTATCCATGGACGGTGGTGGGGTGTGGATAGCACCGTTGCAAACCGAACCCGAACCGAAGCTGTTAGAATTCAGCCCAACAGCAACGTGAGCCCACTTAACCAGGAATACACCAGCAGCCCATTTAATATCACTAACCCAAATATTTTCAACTCCATATCTGATTTCCCTTACTCTGTTGATGCGCCGCTGCTTCTATTGTTCATCCCTCTCTCTATCTCTCATCCTCTCTTCATTTCTTCATCATCTCTTCTCTATTTATGCTGTGTTTATTTATTGTTTATGAGCACATCCACTTGTTGTTGTTGTTGTTATGAGTTCCAGATCCAGAACACTGGTTTTTGCTGTGAAAATCAAACGTAACTTCCAAATTTTCATTCGAAGGTTATGGATCTGTTGATTATTTTGAATCTATTTTTGTATACTGCTGAACTGACACTAACTACCCGCTCGACCGTAAAAACCGGCAACCCGCCACCGCCGTAACCGAAGCTTTGAAATGGACGACGACAGATGACAAATCTCAGACCGACGGTCTGATCGGTTCCGGATTTTGGGACCGAACCCCGACCCGAACCATCCGCTGTCCACCCCTAATGTAGATTATGTAAACTTTGGGTATTTGTTCAGCAAATGTGGCTGAATTGTGGGAAGTGTTTGAAGGGCTCCTATTAGATTGTGAATGTGGGTTTAAAGTTGTGAAAGTTTTGTGTTGATTCTCACATAATGGTCTATTGTTTAGATCATGGAGGTCAAGTTTCAAGGATGAGGCGAATAGGTCACTCTTGTGATGCCAATAGGTGTGTTGATGCTTTAGTCAACATAGATTATGAGGAAGGCTCAATATGATGAGTTACGAGCATTGTCATACTCAAGTTAGTTTTACATTTGTTATCTAGAGCGCGGGTATTTACTACCAAACACTTTTTTTCAAACCCTTTTGTGTTTAGGGAAAAAAAAAGTAATCCGAGAAAATGTACTAACACAAGGAGTTTATTTGATAAGCTAAAAGTTAAGTATTAGACAAAATAACATAAGACAGAACAACACAATACAAGATATAACAACACAAGTCGAACTTTTATAGTATTGAACAATTTTTTGTCTTTTATATTGTATGCCGGACAAAAGAATATTTTGATATGTTAGACAATTTGTTCTTGTGACAAAAAGTTGTAATACAATTTAGAGAGACGAAAATTTCATTTTTTTAGCATATCTTTTACCCCTTGTCTAGTCCGTAAAACAATTTTATAATCAAACAAACTACATTGAAATTGTCTTGTCCAATCCAAACACATACAAAGTAGAGTCAAGTTCCTCTCTGTTTTCTATTGTATTCATTTGCTTCATTATTGTACTTTTAGAAATATAAATAGAAAAGTATCAAAAACTTTAACTCTACAAGGTGTACCCAAAGAACTTTTCAATATAATTCAAATTTCAAACCATTTATTATTTCGTGAAAAATGTTGTTTTTTACTGCTTCCTCCGTCCCGTAATAAGCGAGTCTTTTGTAAAAAAAAAAAATTGTCGCAGAATAACTGACACATTTCACTTTTCAATCAAATATTAATTACTTTTTTTGAATTATAACTCTAATTAATATTACTTTCATCACTTCCAATTCAATATATTTCACTTTGCATTTTTCTCTGCTTCACTTATACATTTTTTTTAGTACGTGTCAAATGAACAATTAACTCACTTAATTTGAGTCGAAGGAAGTACTAGACTACCAGCAACAAACAATCAATATTCACTATCACCATCATTCATCACATAAGACAAACAACCCAAAAGTCCAAACCAAACCATTTCATTTTCAACTATCTTCTTCAAATAAAAACAAGGCAATTTCGAAAACCCCAAAATGATGCAACAACAACAACAACAAGGAAAACTCCCCCAATCTCACTACACAACACACATGTAAATCTACTAGCATTCGATCTCCTAACCCTAACCCCACCACTCTCCCCAAACCACTCCTTCACCGGAACCATAACCCTCCGCAACCACAAACCCTTCAAATTCCTTTGTTTCGCCAAAGCAACTACATTGCAAATAATATAAGTGTCATTAATAATGTCCTTTAGTAACAATATACAAATTTTGGATAAAATATAGGTTATCAAAAAGGAGGGTGTTGGTCATGTGGTTGAGCGAAAGAACATTTTTTCCTAATGTCCTTTATAATAAAATGTATTTTAAGGAATTTAGTTACCAAAGAACATTTAGTAAAATTATTTCCTTAAAATACATTTTTTTTATAACAATAGGAAATTAAAAATTGGTAAGTATGTTTTGGTTCACATAAAAATATAGCACTTTCTCGTCCTAACAAAATGTTCATGCACACTATTTTAATCATTGTTGTTAAGTGAACCTGTATTTTTTAATAGCTTTTTTAAATGCATATTTAAAATATTATAAAAAGTTTCTCTACAAAAAAGAGCTCTAGATTTGATTTCTAGGTCTAGATTCAATACAAAATTCAAACTTCAAATTTATTTGAAATTTTAATTTCTCAAAATCGTTGAGCTCTATGTTGATTTGGAAGTGACAACAAAAATTATAATCGGCTCTACAAAGGTGGTGTTGATAGTTGTTACTAATAATTTGAAGATTAAGAGAAATTGAATGAGATGTGAAAATCTGCAACTTCTTTTGTGAAACTAATCTATTTGCAAAAGTTTTAGGTCATGAAAATGTTCGCGTGTGCATCCATACATAGGTGTATAGATGATGAGAGAGATATAAATAAAATGATAAGTTGAATGAATATATAAAAATATGAGGTGTTTCTTCAAAAAAAAAAGAGGTGTTCAAATATAATGGTTTTTGTTGCAATCATGTTCTATGACTAGTTAGTTCGTCTTTTTTTGAGGTAGTTGGTCATCCTTATTTATTAATGTTAGGTCTGCAACATTTTAACCTAATATTTTCCCTCTCGTTTTAACCTAACAAATTTCATTTAAAAAAATTGCATCGCACTAGTTTCATTCATATCCTCTTGCCTTATTTATTAATTTTGTTAGGTCTGCAGCAATTTAACCTAATATTTTCCCGCTCATTTGCTGTATTAGGTTAGCAGTAATTTAACCTAACAAATTTCATCTAAAAAAATGCATCGCACCAATTTCATTCATATCCTCTTGCCTTTTTTTTTTGCTATCCTCTTGCCTTTTTTT
>Ga0228711_1004861_pt1 | contig 20536 bp, 8 predicted proteins | sample MedpolnodulmetaG_2_FD_177996 | JGI IMG/M metagenome (GOLD analysis project Ga0228711, IMG submission 177996) | Root nodule microbial communities from Medicago polymorpha collected in Santa Monica, California, United States - brown nodules | ecosystem: Host-associated > Plants > Roots > Nodule... | reverse complement strand
CATGGCTTGGTTCCATTCCATCTCTTCTTTTCTCCTTGTAAGGTTACCATGACAATGAGTAACTAAACTCTTTTTGTTGGGATTAAATGTAGTTAACTCTATTAGTATGTATTTCCTTTGATTGAGATGTTGTGTGATTCTAATTTATCTTATGATATTGATGTTATTCTTGCTTTCTATGTTTTGATCTTATGGATTTGAATTGTGATTGAAAAATACATTTTGAATCTAGGGTAGAATAATCTTCTATCAATACTTTTGTTCTAGACATGGAACTTAGGTTGGTAATCATTTTGAATATTGAAACTTAAAGCTTTTGTATCATTGTATAGTGCGAGACATCGACGATACAACGATACAATCGACTATTGGATCGTTTAATCGTGCGAGACATCGACAATTAAACGACCCAATAGAAATCACGATATCATTTGGACACGAATGATGTTGTTGAGCAATATGTGATAATATCAAGTGATAATTAGAATCCGCAACCCAAATCCGAGAATACGTACGAGTAGGTTGGTGAAGTTTAATCTCAGCATACTTATTTCCCTGTTAACTCTAATCCCATTTATAAATTCTTAGCTGATAGTTTATGAAACAAAACCATCGGACAACCCTAGCTCAGAACGATAATGATTGTTGCACGGCTTAGAATATCGCACCAGAGACGATATATAAATACTTAATTTTGATACTACATCAACAGACATAAAAAAGGCATTCAAAGCCACAACAAACATCATATTAAAACACTAATTCATCTCAAATCATCATCTAGTTCATTTTCATCAAAAACCACCATTTTTCCCATTTCTTATTCAACTTCAAAACAACCACACCAATTCAAAACCCATTAACAAATAAACATAAATGAACATTAATGAAGTGAATTCAAATATGTTTCAACACTAATCATACACCAAGTCATGAATTTCACCCAAATAGTCAAAAATCATGAAAGTAACTCAACAACAACAACAACCATGAAGTTTAAGATAATAACACCACAAATTCATGAAGTTTATCACACCCATAATTTTATATGAAAAAGGGTCACGAATTTCATCATTTAATTTCACAAAAATCTCAATCCACAAAATAATCATTTATGAAATTAAGTAGAAAAAGATATTCTAGCTTAAATTATGAATGTATATTATCCCCCTTACCTCAATTGAGCACAAACTCAGCCTTAACTTCACTTTTACTCCTTGAATCACTACCCTCTTCTTGCTCTCCAATCTCTTCTCTCTAACCCTTGTTCTTGCTCTTTCTCTCTCTACCTCTCTCAAAAGTTTTGTGAAAAATGAGTGTAAAACCCTAATTCATCTAAAGACTAGAGTTTATAAAGACTCTACACAAATGGGCTCAACCCTCAAATGTCATAATGGGCTCAAAGTTCTCATTAACTAATTCACAAAGTTTCTACTCACTTACGGTTAAAAATAACGAATAGTTACCGACTCTTAATTAATTACCACAACTCACAAGTAGCTTAGTAAAAATATGATTCTCACTTAAAACACTAAAAATAATTCTCACAACCAAAAGACTATTTTACCCTTTCTCACCAAATGACCAAAATACCCCTGAGTCTAAAATGACTAAAGTACTCTTCTAGCATCAACTTCCACTAATCTCAACCAAAATATACACAGAGGCTAACAATCACATACGAGTACATATAAACACATAATAAAATAAACAAAATAAATCTAGCAAAAATCAGACTGTTACAAAAAAACAAATTGAGAATTTACCGTAGCATAATAGACACTACCTAATCAACTCAATACCCTATAGCAGACAGAGAACAAGAATTGACGTGTAGTAAATGCGGTTAAATTCTTGGAATCCATAACAAATAACACAATATATAATCAATAAATTTGACTCATAATAACGGTCAGAGCAGCAAAAAAAAAGTCCCTTTAATTTTCATTGTGATTTTAATTTTTTTTTCCCTTCCAAATATAATCTCTAATCAATATTATATGCATCAATCTAATGTTATTATTCTTTGATTTGCATATGTGAAAATAAAAATATATTTATAGTTAATATTATGAATGATTCAGTAAAATCATCATTTTACTTATTTGATTTGTCATATTTTTTTATTTTGTGTGAAATGGTGAGATGTGAAATTATGTTAAAGGAATTTCTTTATTACAAGTTGGTACTTATCATAATACTAGTGTGTGTATATATATCACACTAGTTATTAGTGCTTTTTTTGAAAGATAGTTATTATTGATTTTATGTATTGGGATATTTGACAAACCCATGCTAAAAGAAGAACATACCCTAACCATTTAGAGATTTTGTAAACAAAAAATAGAAACATTTATAGATATTTTGATATTTAATTATCATATGGATGTAGATGGGCTTCTTGGTCCAATATTGCTACTTAATGTGTCAGCTTAGAATTCTGCTCTTCTTTCAACAAGTTTTGCTCCCACCCAACCAAACCGACCAAAATACTCCTGCGTTAGTTAACTAACGCAAGTGTAAAAAAAACGTGACTTAGTTTTTACACATGTGTGACTTAACTCATGCTAGTTTATTGCATAAGATGTGCTAGTATCTAGTGCATAACTAATAGCCTAATACATTCTCGAAAACACCTCAATAAAAGTTTTGCTATTTCAAATAATATTACAATAATAAAAATTAAACACAAATCGTGTACCACTCTAAAAGCAATAAAGTAGATTTCATTCATGAATGGTGCATAGTGGGTATTAATTATCCCACAAATTCATAATCTAACTATAATTTCTTTATATTGTAAGTTCTACACAATGGGAATTCAACTGTTAATCTAGATCAACATGTTAAGAGTTGAAACTGCATGACACTGCTATATGATGGAATGTAATTCCCTCGCCGCATGCACTAGATACTAGCACAGGTATGCAATAATTGGATTGAGAAAACTAGCGTGAGTTAACTCACGCGGCTTGACTTAATTCACGCATGTGTAAAAACTAAGTCACGTTTCTTACACTTGCGTGAGTTAACTAACGCAGGGGTATTTTGGGAAGTTCAGTTGGGTGCGATTGATTTTTGTTGGGTAAAGAGCAGATTTCGTTAGCTTATCCTATGAGATCCATAGCTATTGTACGTTATGCCCAATATCATCTCCATCTTACCAATTTTTGACCCAAGAAAATTGTTATCAAGCCAATTTGATTTGTTTGTACATGGATTTTTTTATTACAAGTTTATTTGCATATTTTATTAAATAAATCAATAGGTTTTATTATGTTTTTAGAATTCTTTCACTGCTTTTTGTTTGATTTCAATTACAATAGAATAAAATGAAGAAGAGTGTGAAGAGATGATGGAAAAATGATGAAAATTATGCATTTGATGAAGTCTTGATGACAAAAACAATTTATGTTAGTGGATAGCTTCTTTAATGCAATATTAGTGGGAATTGAAAGTGTAACACCTCAAATGTGATACCAAAGGTTCAGAGACCATCACTATAAATCAAGAGAGGATGGAAAATCACAAAGACATAAATTATGGTTCTACTCCGAGCACATGTAATGGATGTTATGGCTGTAATAGGCTGCTAAATTTAAACTCATCGGTTATGCTTTTTGGATTCCAATGTATACTTACTAGAACAAAATTCACGACCTTAGTGTGTCTATAACTTAGCTTGTGATATAGGATTTTGACATCATTCCATCATTGTCAACACTTAACTAAAACTCTTGTATTTCGTTTTATTTATTTCTTGTTCTCTTTATATTTTTGTTTAAGCTCATCACTTTGATGATTGAGTAGTTTTCCACATTGTCTTTGAACTATGATGAAAAGTAATCCAAGGGTGAACGTTCCATAATTTCAATTTTTTGTGGAGTTTCGAAATCTCTAATCTTATTGTTTTTAATTAATATCTAGGGAACAACCTTTGTTGAGAAACAAATGATTGTGTTGGACTTATAAGATTAGACAAGGGTTTTAAAACATAAGATAATTTCAATTTGAGTTTGTCGATTAACCTCTGTTCCAATTTGTCCAACCTATCTTGTATGAGGTTGAGTACAATAATTTCATTTCAGTCATATTCTTAAATAAAGTAATTGTCATTATGCAAAAAAAAAAAACCTACAAAATACAATTCATCACCAAATTGATTCAATCATAAAATGAAAATTAGAAAGAAAAAAAATCATTAATGAAATAAAACTTAAAATTGAATAAACATTTAGAAACCTTATTGAATAAGCTTGAAAGAGTCTTCCTAGATTCAATGTGTGTTGACTCTACGAAGGACACACATTACTTCAATAGAAACTTAATATATTTGAAATCACCTCTACACATGATGAAGAAGATAAACTCAAATCTCCGGTACAAGCTTTGTTCCCCTCCATAGTTTTTGACAATGCATCTAATGCAAAGAAATGATTAACATAAGTTTACTGTGTAAAGAAATATTTATTAACATAAACTAAAGAAACCTCAAAGAGATCAAATAAATAAATATTGAATGATTCAACTACTAAGATAGCATCCAATTACGCCAATGAGTTGATAGTTCAAGGAGTTGTAGGTTTGAGTCATGAAGGGAGAAAGGGAAAAACACTATTAACCCCCTTTTGTAAAGAGAAGGAAAAAAAATGGACCAAAACAAAGTTTACACAAAGTAGTTAAAATGCACTTGACATGTTTAAGGTACACCAAATTACTAAAACATGTTTCTAACTAATCCAAAGACTGCTCGAGAGCTTAGTGAAAAAATGGTGTCACATATGTGTCTCATGTGTAAAAAAATGCACTTGATATGTTTAAGATACACCAAATTACAAAAATATGTTCCTAAGTAATCCAAAGACTCCTCGAGAGCTTAGTGAAAAAATGGTGTCACATATGTGTCTCATGTGTCAAAAATGTGATACAACGTTAATTAACTGTATGATAAAATGATTTAAAGAGTTTAGTAACAAAAAGATTCAATCAACATAAGTGAATACAATTACTAAAGATGCAAGATTCAAAGAGTTTTAAATGTTTTAGTTTATTGTAAGTACGATTGTGAAACCATTTTGTTTTGGTGTAAATCATATATCCGCTGCACACAACGGTAGATATTAATCACTTGAATTTTATAGGACTCAAATAGTCACAAACTCTTCCTAAATGTTTTAACGTCGTTGCATGCCCAAGTTTAAGGATGACAATTGTAGCTACGGGAATTAGCATGAGTAATTACCCGCAAAAATAAGCGGGTATGGATGAGGATACATGCACTTTAGTACCCACCCCATCCCATGTTCGCAAATATATATTTTTATTTATATTTATTTATACTATTATATACTCCCAGTATTTTTTATCTTTTGATGGTTTAACTCTTGACACAAGTCTTAAAGAGTAATTAAAGTATATAAATATTTGTATGTTTTTGACTAAAATATTCTTTATAATTAAATTCACATGTGATAAGTCAGAGGTCACAACTCCTTTTAATAGTTTTATGGTGTGTTTTTCATTAAGTGTAAACTTGGAAGAAGAAAAAAATATACGAAAACATCAAATATTTTGGAATATAGTTGAAGTCCTAAAACATCAAAAGAAAGAAAACAGAGGGAGTAAAATATATGGTTAAATATGATTTTGTTCCTATAAATATTCATTTTTTTGTTTAAGTCCCTGTAAAAAAATTCTTAGACTTTTGGTCCCCACAAGTTTTACAATATCACTTTTGGTCCCCGCTTTTAAGTAAAGTCATGTGTATCATTCAAAATTTTTGAATTTTTTCGGCAATCATGTTTAGTAAATTATAGATTTCTCTCTTGCATAAGTTTACATTTTTTTCGCTAAAATAAAATTACATTTTTTTAACATGGGATGAATTAAATATAATTTTTATGTTTTTGGCGCTTAAAATTCATATTTAATTCATGTTTTGTTAGAGAAATCTAAATTTTTGAGAGATTTTTATAATATTCTAAACATTAATGCGAAAACTTATTCAAAATATTAAAGGATAGATATGAATTGATTTAAATGTAGAGACAAAAAATTGTTATGTAACATTTTGGGAGACCAAAATTCAGAGAACAATTTTAAGAGGACTAAAACAATAAGTTAAAATATTTATAGAAATAAAAAATATATAATTAACCCTAAAATACATGTATACCAATTTATTTTTTTTAAAAACACAACACTATTAAACTATTACTCATTTTTAATAAAAATGTTTATTAATAACAAAATATAAACACAATATGAATATGTCAACAAAGATATGAAAGTTGGCATGGTTAACAATAGTAAAGTTGCAAACCTAGATAAACAATCATGGCTGCATAATAATTTGATCAAATTCTTTTTTTTTCCTTTGGGTTTGGTAAATATATTTTTAACACAAATGCGGGTATGCCTACAAGTTCAAAGGTATGGGCTTGGGTACCAACTTGGGTATGAGTCTGGGTATTTTTTTTGAAGTTACAGATATGATGACGAGTACTATAACACCCTATCCATTGTCATCCCTGCCTAAGACTAAATTAGAAATCCAGATCTTGATTGGATTGAATTAAAAGAAACTATCGTCAGTCATATAAGCGTGTTTTTGGATGATTGTGACACAATTTCTGTTAACTCATCTTTGTTGAGTGATAAATATAAAAAATATTTGTTTGTAACGTTAGCTCAACTCACGATGTTGATATTGTTAACGTGCTTATCTGAGATAAATTCCATGATATTATAGTTAGAGAAATGATATTTGTACAACTACTTTTTTTCTCATATTCACATTATGTTTTTACTTTCTCTCTATTACTTTGATTTTTTATGTCAATATCTTTTTTTTTATAAAATTATGATTGTCTCAAAAGTTATTGGTCTAGTTGAGTTTCTAATTGAGCTTGTCATCCGGTCTATAAACTAAAAGAGGAATGCTAGCAACACTTTCTTTTGAGCACTCTCTCTACCACTCACTCTTTTATTAGGTGAAATCAATGTGGGACCTACACTTTGGAAATGGAATCCACATATGGTGGTGGGACATACAATAATTTTACCCAATAAAAGAGTGGGTGGTAGAGAGAGTGCTCAAAAGAGAGTGTTGCTAGCATTCCTCAAACTAAAAAGAAGCTAGGAAATAGTGGTGCACACACTTGGCACGTGCAAGGCAATTAGGTTGATGTCACGTGGGACCCACCTAGATTCTTAAAACCGTTGATTTCAGGTTGATCCTTAAATCGGACGGCACAAGATTATAGTCAAAGACCTATCTTGGTGGATCTCTTTGACCAACACATGTCACTTTTATAATTACACTTTTTTAATTATTATTGTAAAATACGAAGAAGTATGAAAGAGTAGTATAATAATTTCATTTCTTTGACCAGCTTGTCACGCTCAATCAAGGTTAACTTCGTTGAAAATCGTGGAGCACCATGAAATTACCAAATTAGTCATGGATCCACCACCATACTTTTTTGTAGTCACAACTCTTTTCGTATGTTTTGCCAAGGAAATGTCTAAAAGACCCTTTCCAGGAAAATTCAAGACCACCTATGACCAATATACGGCCAAGTAGAGTTTGTATCACTCGAAAACGATAGAGAGTATAGTTGGAATTACAAAAATAAATAAAAATTTGGGATAATTTTTGAAAAAGTTCGTGGATAATATTGATGATGAAAAACATAAATTAGATAAGACTTTTATATTAGCACAAAAAGAAAGATAAGACTTTTAGATCAAACTTGTCTATATCAAGAATAGTAAGAATCTCTAACTCGTATTTTATTTTATTATTATTTATTTTTAGGGAAGTGTCTTTAGGACAATGGTTAAAATGATAAAAATATAAATATTGTATTAGGAAATGGTGAAAAGTGAAGAATTTAACTTTTTAAAAGTTAAAACATTGTAAAATTCAATGTAAATATACTACTTTTAGTTTCCTTAACCATTGCCCTGAAGGCACCGGTTAACAAGACTTTTATTTTTATTATTATATTTTTATCCAATTTATTTATTTATTTTCATTTAAAAGGTTCAGATGAATTGGATTCTAAAATTCACTAGACTCTAGGCTCAATTTTTTTTTATACAAAAGTACAAACTTATTATTAATTAAAGGTACCATCATATTGATAACATAAATTGAATCCATAATTTTGTAAGGAGTGAACTCTTTAACAACCGAACAACATTACTCAATTTGTTATGATATTAAACATTTTAAAGTAATGATAATCATTGTATTTTTATTTGTGTACTTTACTTTATGTCAATAGAATCAATTCATCTTTTTTTCAATAAAAGACTTTTATCCAACACAATTTGGGACTGATATTCTCTAAAAAAAAAAAGTGGGATTGATATATTAGACTGTGCAAAAATTCTTCTATAAAATAGTTCAAATAAAAGTTTTCTAATAAAAAATTTAGATTTTATGAATAGATTAGTAGATGGTTTGGTTTAGGGAGCTTCTACAGTGCAGTCAGGAAATTGACTTTTTTGAAAAAGTTAATTTTGATCTTAATGTTTGATTTATTTTTAAATTGTTGATTACTGATTAATGATTAATAGTAATTCATCTAGTAATGCTTGCAACATCTTGGACTTACATGTACTATTTTATCGTTAGAATCTTTAACATGCAAACAGAGTTAATGATATTATGTTATAGTCTTAAGTGTTACACTTTGTGGAGTGTTACGCTTATAACAAGGTAGTCTTATATATTTGATGAATTGATGATACTATGAGGATTAAACTTTTAATCTCATTGTACAAACAGTGGGTGTCACTCATTACATTTTTAATGTTATAGTGTTAGTTTTTCTAAAAAAGTCATTTTCATAACTTCACCATAGAATTTTACTTTAGTTTAACTTTAAATGCAATCTCATGTCTCAATGGATAATATTAATGGCCATAAAAAAATAAAAACTCCAAAACATTACACGTTGGAGTTTTTCACGGCGATTTTGCTAAACTCGACGCAACACCAAACACATTTTAAGTCGACAAATTGTGGTACAGTTCAAAAAAGTTAATGATGAAACTTCAGTGTGCCACATTAGTTTAGTCCTATAGTATGACATTAACTAATTATTGGATACTTACTGGTATGGATACTTAATATAAATTATATAAAATTTTGAAAATAGGCATTAACAAAGGTGACATTTAACATGGAAAAGGTAAAAGTTTTCTACCATGAAAAAGTTAATAGTAACCACTAGATTAACATAATAACATATATCAAATTTGTGTTGTCATGAGATCTTTCTATTGTTCTGATGGTTGGATATATTAATTGGGTTCAAACTCAAACCAAATAATTATATATATTAGTGACATGATTTGATGGTTGGATATATTAGTTAGGTTCACACTTGGAAAAATATATATAATTATTAGGTTTGAGTGATGTTAAAATAACATTTGATGTAAAGGAATCTCAACTCTGCATATGTCTATATAATTAAGGTTATTTTGAACATGTGTTTAATTTTTAGTAGTTCAAACATAAACTCTCAATGATTAATTGATCTCACGAGGTGATGTATTGAGTCAGTACGAATTTTGATTTGTAAATGTTCAAATAGAAAAAGTAATATTAATATTTTATTGATATTGTAAAGTAGCTTATAATTTAAAATAATTTTTTTCTTTTAAATTGATTTATAATTTTAGACCGAGAGAGTAGTATTTATCAAAGCAAATGAAAAGCTTAAAGGAATCGTGTATACACAACTAGTATAGCCTATATATTTGTTCTATATATATGTTGTTTAGCAAGTTAGACAATTGAACAATACTTCTTTAAAAAAAAAAAGACAATTGAACAATATGTGGATAAATAATTGAAGAGAAAAAAATAGATCAATGCATGTTGAGAAAGATTTTTGATAAATTATGAAAAATAAACTGCAAAAAGAAATTCTCAAGCATTCTACGGGCTTTAAATCAAAAGTAAAATTAATTTTTTTGAAAGATCAAAAGTAAAATTAATAGAAGCTGAGTTTTTGTGAATTGGTTATGTATTTACACTTCGTCATGTTATATGATTTTATTTTTGATAGAGTCGGCATGTTACATGGTTTTCCACAACTCTTTTTTCTAATGACAAATGAAGTATATTAACGAAAAAGGAAGGCAGTGAATACTCGTATCCATTATAAAGATAGAAGAAAAACAAAGTCTATAGAAAGAAAAAGACTAAAATTTGAATATGTCAAATAAAAAGAAAAACAAAAGACTATCTATCCAAATAGATGAATGGTTTCATGATTCATTCGTATAATGGGTAAGAAGATTTATATAATTTATCTAATAACTATTTTAAAAAGGAGAACTTAATATAATCCATCAATTACTCATCATCCACCACCTTATTTGTGAAAATAACTTATTTGAGATTTCCAAATCAACAAAAAAACCAAACCCAAATAATTCCTAAGCTCAAATTCTTCAAAAAAATAAATAAAAAATCTAAGCTTAAAAGTCAAAACCACATACTTCAATTTTCGTATCCTTAATGTAACTATGCAAATCCACATTATGTTTCAAGTCAAAATCAAACCATATACTTCAATTTTCGTGTCTTGTCTAAAAATTTAAGGAAAGTTGTCAACATCTCTTTTACAAAATGAACATATATATAAGCTTTTACATTCTCATGATTTGCATGTTTTGTTTCTTATATCTTGCGACAAAATAGTTTTCGCAACTCCAAGTTTTGTTTTGCCAGTTTGATTTATTAATTAGGATTTGTGTGTGCATTAGCTATTCCATTTTAAAAATATTTTCATTTTTTATACAATATTTTGGCTAATTAGTTGATTTTATTATTATAAACATATACATATAAAATCCATACAAATAAAGAGACCATTAGATAAAATTTGCACATTACTTTGAGGAGATAAGTTTGATGAGAAATCATTTTTTAGAACCCAAAATAATATATTGCTTAAATAATTCTAAAGAACATAGCATATAATTGAAATCATTGTTTTTTTTTCTGAGAGGGAAATCATGTAAAGAACGTAAATTTTCCACAAGACAAGCATTCAATTCAAATCCAAAATAAAATCAAACCATAACGTAACAACAAATCTTAAAGAATTGACGGTGGTCAAAGAAAGATTTCATTCATAAAGAAAACTAATTTGGTCAAAGTTCAAACAAACATAAAGTACAAAATGCATCATCCATTTGTGATTCATAACAAAAATGAGGGCATTCAAAGTCACTTTGAATTTCAAACCCCAAAAATAGAAGCCAAATCAAAAAAGCAAAGAAAAGGGCAAAATAGGAAAAACAGAAAATCAAACATAAAAAAGCAGATCTTGTGTTTGGTGTTTAATGAAACAAAACATTATTTTAATGAATTCAATAAATTTTGGTATTGTTTAGGTTTGACCACTGCTCATTGTGTTCCATTTTCTCTCTCTTAAATCTCATTATTCTTCATTCTTCATTCATTTTCTCTCTCTAAAATCTTCATCACTTCATTGCTTTTTCCAATTTGCTTTCTTTGACTCATAAGGGGTTGAATTCAAATTACAAAACGTTTCATTTTTTTACCAATTTCTGTGTTGCATGAGCTCCCATTTCTTCATCAGGTTCGTTCAATTTTCCTTTGATTTTTGTGAAAGTTCAGTGTTTTCAGCTGCAAATTTGCTTTGAGATTGGAGTTTCGAGTTTTTTTCTTTTTCTTTCTGTGATGGTTTTTTTTTCTTTTCAATCTGTGGACTTGTTTTGCAGTTTGATTCATTTTTATTTTGTTTTTCTCTGGAAAATTATTGGTTTGGATAAAATTTTCAGCTTTGGAAAATTCAATTTTTTTGTTATTTTGATATAGTGAAACTAAAATGAAAATTTGGGTCTGTGTTAAAATTTAAATTTTTATGGATCTGAATTGGTTTTTCATGTAGTTGAACTTAGGGAAAGGTTGTGTATGTGGAGCTATTATGGATTTTGCACTTGATTTATTATATTCATTTGCAGAGAAGCATTTGGCTTACTTGCTTTTTCTGTAAAAAAATTATCTGTTGTAAGAAATTTTGGAGTGAGATTGGAGAAATAAAGTAATTTTATTTGATCATACTTTTGGAATGTGATGTGATGGATAACAAGTTGGAAATATGGTTTATGTGGCGTAACAAATTATTCCTTAGTTGTAGTGTTTCACATTCAATTTTGGATGAAAATTAATGGTGAAACATTGATGCACTATATTAGTAGTTAGACACTTGATAATTGGAATCACATGGATCACAATTTGGTTCACATGTTTCTTTGCGAGTCCTCACTTCAAAATACAGATCACATTGAGTTTCATTTTGAAGTTCCTATCTTATATTGATTGATATTAATTTATGCTCATTTTATCTTGTTAAATTTTTTGCAGAGATAAACAATTCTCGAAAACAACCTAGTTCTTTACAAAGGATGGGGTGTTTCACTGTATTGAAGAGCAAGAAGAAGAAGTCTGATTCTTTTGCCTATGTAAAACGCATAAGCCATAATGAGCACGCGCCTTCAGTACTTCCTGAACCTCAAACTCACACTCGCTCACTACAGTCTGCACCTCCTAGTTTCAGGACCAGAGGGAAACCCATTCAATCTGTTAATAAAGTAACTAACAATAGAATACGCGCATTATCTGCTCCATCGACTCTTGATGTAGCAGACCAAGATGCTTTGGCCTCAATTGAGTACGAGGAACAAGAAGAGTTAAAACACCGAGGAGGAGGATCAATGAAGGAGCTGCGTTCTTCTAGTCCACAACCTTTACCACTTCCTTCTCCTCAGGGATGTAGTTCACTGAAGGCTATCGGCAGCTTTAAGTTGGGGACAGCTAGTGGTCCTCTACATGCTTCTGGACCTTTGCCGCTTCCTCCTACCGGTTCACTTCGGAACTTTCCGTATGAGGAAGTTGCTGCTGCTTGCCACAATTTCTCTTCTGATCGATGCATGTCAGAATGTCTTTCTTCCACCATATATAAAGCTTACTTTGGTGATGATCCTTCAAATTCAAAGAAGTTTGAAGCCACTGTCACACGTCTTCACCCATCATCTCAGGTGCTTTTCTCAGTACTGTATTATTTTAATTTCATATCTTGGTATCTTCATGCATGCTAATTGCTAATTGGTAATCTAAATAGTGTGAAATTATCAAATATAGAGAAATAATGCCTGCATTATTATCTTAGAATGGCTAGACTTCAAATTCTCATATATGTATTTTGCGGTGCATGAGATGTGTTGTGTTAACCTTAACCTTAATGCTGTGTTTGGTTGAATTCACAGATAAATGCAACAGAGGAATAAGATTGCTTTTAGGTTTTTCGCTTTGTGCCCTTCAACTTGCTATATGCGCGGTGTTTAAGCATTGTTCTATGTTTAAGCATTGTTCACTTTGATTAATATGCTATTGTTGTCAAATCCTTGCAAATTGACTGTTATGAATTGCATGCCTGCTGATTGTTAGTGTTGTAAAATTTATCTTTTTTATGACATTGAAAGATTCTAATTGACATGAGAACTTTCTGAAGTGGTCTAAAAGTATCTATCTTTTTACAGGGTTTGAAGGAATTCATAAACGAGGTTAATACTCTCGCAACTTTGCAACATCCAAACCTCTGTAAATTGCTAGGATTTCATGCACGTGATGGATCAGAACACAAAATGTTAGTCTATGAGAGGCTATACCATGGAAGCTTGGACCGCCTTTTGTATGGTAGATCTGATGGACCATCAATTGATTGGAATACAAGAATGAAAATTGCAATGTGTGCTGCCCATGGTCTTACTTTCTTGCATGAAGAAGGGCCTTTTCAGGTAATTAGTAAGAAATCATAATGGATATATTGAACTGAATAAACTTCGTGTTGTCGTGTCAGCTTTATATATTCACATGTGCTGTTTAAATCTCACCAAGCAAGTGTTACTGGACCTAATTTATTCTGTTTTTAATGTTATGTACTGTATGATTTCAGTGATGTTTTGATTAGTTTTTGGTTTCAACTGACCTATTTAACAATAATATGTGCATCTTTGTCTTTGTTGCAGGCAATGTATAATGAGTTCTCAACAGCCAACATACAGATCGACAAAGATTTCAGTGCTAAGCTTTCCGGATATGGTTGTGTTGGTCATATTCCCGAGGAAGAGATTTCCAGCAGTTCATCTGTAAGTACTTTGATTTACAAATGTTTTTCGTTATTTCTAAGATATCCATATAGTGTCTATTATATATTTAGCTAATGTTCTCTACCTTATCATCTTTATATTTATCATGAACATCTGTTCCATAATTCTTGCTCTCATACATTATTATATTCATGAATTTATTTTTGTTCAGGCTGTTGGAAACTTGTCAATGGAGACACTGGAGAAAGGAATGCTGACCCCCAAAAGCAATGTGTGGAGCTTTGGAATTTTTCTTTTGGAGTTACTTACTGGAAGAAAGAATCTTGATAGCCGTCACCCTAAGGAAGAGAGGAATTTAGTCAAATGGAGCAAGCCTTTCCTGGCCGATAGTTATCGTTTATCGCTGATCATGGACCCTCAACTTAAAGGCCGCTTTCCTTCTAAAGCAGCAAGAACAATAGCCGACATTGCACAAAAATGCCTTCAAAAGGAGCCATCAGATAGACCCACCATGAGAACTGTCGTTGAGCATCTCAAAACGATACAGGATTTGAAGTACTCTTGCAGGTTTCCACTGCAAGAACCAGCGCCATTATCTGGAAAGGAAATGTTGCGATCACCAAGTCTTAATGGTATCGTTTGCCCTGCGCCAAGGTTGAGTTACTCTCCATCTCGGCCATCGGTAGCCCCGATACCAATTTCACCTCCAAGATGGTCCGGGGTGCCCGTCCTTCCACCTCGAGCTTGTTCTTCTACTCTCTCATTGGTAGAGCTTGATAGGCAAGAAAGCCGCAAGTCATCATCCTCAGCCTCCAGGAGGGCCAGTGTTGAAGGATTTTGAATGTCTATAAAAATGTTCATTTTTTATTTATTTTTTTGTGTGGTTCAACACAAATTTATAGGAGATAAATATGTGGTTCTTCCACCTTTAATCCCTCAGTATGATGCTGAGGTGATGTTCTTTTGTAGATAGTGGAAAGGTTGGTGACTGGGTTCAATTAATACCCTACTTATATGAAAAATTTATATAGTTTTTAGCATTTTTATCCTTTCTCCCGTGCCTAAAAGAAAATATAGGGGATAAAATAAAGTTGCTTTGCCAAGATTAATGATCTATTAAAACAAGGTGTGGACCAAACCAAAGTTATGTAGTAAATAACAGATAAAACAAGCTTTCGAAAAGGAAAGAAAACTACAATATAAGTGTTGAATTTTTAGGACAAGATAAACCTGCTCAAAATGATATATTTTCCACACTTGGACCAAAACTGATAAAGCAACACTTCAAGTGCATTGTGCACATCGACTTCTTATATGCATCAATGAGTGATCCATCTTCATGCATCTTTACCTTTCATCCCAAATCCGGTTCCTGTTTTTTCTTAGGGTAAGCTAAGCTAAGTATCTTTTGCATGCAATGGCGAATACTACTTCCCCAAATTAAAAATGATATTCATTTAAAAGATTGGCATATGGCGAATACTAAAGATTAAACCTCGACCAAATGGTTGAGAGTTGAGACCTAAACATTTTCACTCGTTACATGTGGTTTCACTAGAGAGACGGATGAATGGCTAGAAAAATTATATATGGGTTTCACCTAGAGAGGCAGATGAATAGCGAAAACTATTAAGAGAGATCTCGCTTAGTAAGATAATACTTGATTGTTGTCGGTGTCAGATCTACTTGGGGACCCATGGGAGCCATGGCACCCTCCAAGCTTTCTATATATACTATATTAGGCATAATATTTAGACGATTTTCCTGTTGTTGCAGTGGAAAGGCCGTTTGTTTTTCTTCTAGACGTTGCGTGTTCGACTCTTCCTCCATCTCAAAAGGTTCTTGTTGAGATTCAAACCAGCATCTCAAAATTTTGGTTTCTTGGACAACCAGAAAAGGTTAGTACTTTCAAGTGACAACTTAATGTCTTGTTTTAGTAAAACACAGCAACATAAAGTCTTTAAATACTGACCATAAGATCTACATATTTCCCAAATAAGTACAAGTTTGAATATAAAACCTAATTGAGAACTATAAATAATCCACCAATATCCCCTAAGCAAACCTAAACTATGTATATATTGCAACTACAATGAAAGTCTTCTCCCAATGGATGATGTGGTTGATCTACACAGATCAAATGATATCACTGTCTTCTATCAAAAACCAGCTCTTCGCATAGATCATATACATCCAAGTCTTTTTAATGGTTTCAAAGAGTCTGAAAACACCAATCAAGACAACATTATCAATTTTCATGATACAACAAATTATAAGTATTCATCTGTCTCATTATAAATATCACAACTGAAAGGGGTTAATGAATACCTTGTTCATTTTCAAAAGATTGTCCAAGGTCCCCTTAGGTTCAATTCATGGGAGCAGAACATGAACACCTGATGACAGCATACAAAAGCTTAAAAACCTTACTGAAAACAAGATTTGTTAATAATTACATTGCATCAGAAATATAAAGTCTTTTATGTTTACCTTCTTAGACCCCATAAATTCTCCACAGATCCCAACTTTCTCCATTCTGAGCACTTATCACACTGTATCCATTGCTCGTTCATCCTGTGGTTCAATCACAATGCAAATGAAATATTCAATTAGTCATAAAGAATATATATTATTGGTTGCTCTATTAGTAGTTTAGCTTGACATGGAAGTTAGAACAAAATTAAAAGTTTTTAAAATGTCCTATAACAAATGAAAATTATAAAAGTGTTTTTAGAAAACACCTTTTATAAGATCAGGGTGCTTTTAGTCTCACAGTAGGAACTAAAAGTACCATGTTTTTTTTAAATATGTCGAGGACTTGAAAATGATAAAAGAATGTATAGGGACTAAACTCAAAAGTTCATAATTTTGTAAGGACTAAGTGAATATTTGAACTACATTAACAAGCAGAAACACTGACACACATGTTTATCTTACCCATTTATGAATATACCCTTCTTTGCAATGATAGGAGGTTCCTGTATCAATTTTAGTATAGTCAATTTCCATCAACACCAATAAAACATATTCAAAGATTTTGAGCAAACATTCATTGATTTAGAGCATTGTCACATTAAACATTCATTGATTTTTGTCACTAAATTAGTCCTTAAAATTGAAATGTCACCATATTATTCCTATAAAGTTTATTTTGATGAATTAGTTCTCAAAGATATAATATTGTAACCAAATAAAGAATTTCATAAAAATTAGTACAGGTTAGTATTCATAAAAGTTTACTCACTTCATATTCTTCAAAGACATGATCCTCAATCACCACAATGTTTGAATTAACTGTTGGAGGTGGATGAAGAAAATCTTGAGCCTCTTCCCAAGTAAGTTTCAGCATCAATGCTTGTTGGTTATCAATATGCAAGCTCTTACTTTTTGACTCAATGTCACTTGTTCTTTTCTTCTTAGGAATTACTAACTCTTGTGGCAAACACATTCTCTTTCTTTTCATGCCTTTAGACGTAGCAATGTTATTCATCTGGTGGGAAAGAAATTATCATAAATACAAAAATAGGAAGTTTCATTTCAATTGGAGCCATAGGACAAATTAGACACATGATCAATATGTTACTAAATTTATTCATTCTAAGAAAAGTCTTCCACTAATAACACATTGCAGAAATTCACATTTCTGTTTTTTGCTATTTGTTTTTCCACATTTGTGAAATCTTACACGAGATATTTGCTAGTATCGATTTAGAGTATGTTACCTGGATAGTAGAAACCGATGCCCTTCGAAACCCTATTATCAGTTTCTCCCCAGGGTCCATCCGGTTAAATGTTACTGCAAAAAAAATTGTAAAAAGGAAAATATTATGTATATTTCTATCCACAGTTTGAGCCTACATGACAATGAAATAATAATATATCTGAAAAAAGTAACATTTGAATATAGTAAAATCAATTGCTATTGAACTATGAGTGGATAGTAAAATATACCAAAATCTCCAACTTGCAATTGCATTGACTGAATCCAAGCATGTACTCCTTCTAAAACATATATCCTGCTGCTATTATTTGGCCAAAATCTAAATTTAAACACCAATTTCTTCCCTTTCACGTCTTCGATTTGTAAATAAATGCCCCCTGGTTCCGAAATAGGTGGAAAATATGTCTGCAAAATTCCTTCACTTTCAGTTCTAACAAATTATACAAAGATTTATAACAAAATTATTGGTTAAGAGCAAAGTTGAGATGCTTGGTTACCAAACTTACTTCAACACATGATTTTGGAAGAACCATGCGACCAAGTCGGCCAACATCACTAGCAGTCAATGTCTTCTCGAATAGTGGCACAATGGCGGAATTTAAACTTTAACACATAATTGGTTATGGTTCACAAAATATTTCTTTCAAGAGTAATAATCATATAAACAGTAAGTTTATCATTCTACATAAAATAAAATGAGGAGTAATCAAATTACACAAATTTATAGACATTATTTCACTTATAGACATGAATTTTACGACAGTAAATTGAACGGTATAACAATATCAAGTACTACTATATTGAAGTTAAGTCGATTCTTTCTAGCATAAAACATTTGACATACAATGAAAAATTTAGTAAAGTAATGGATACTCTCCAGATAATTGTTGTAATTCTTGATCAGTAATCTTCGGCAAATTACGGGCAGATATGTGTTTCCTTTGTCGTCTTATAGGCGATTTCTTTGCGACATGATGAATTGGAGATGCCAAGCATGCATTTTTCTCTGATTCTGTAGCAAGAGTTGAGTTGGGGAGCTTGTGCAAAAGATTCTGAGACTTAGGCTGTGCCTCTGAGGGATTTGGAATTGAATTCTCAGTTTGTTGTTGCTTTTCACCACCACCAAAGGAATTTGAATTTCCAAAAGGAGTATTAAGGGTCATACTCAAATTTGTCCTAGCTAATGATTCATATATATCTCTTACTTTCATATCAGACTTGGTTGGCTTAGATGATACATTGGAAGGGGAAAGTGATCTCTTGGCCTTTCCAGTACTTGAAAACTGTGAAATAATCATTTTCAATTCCTTGAACTTGAAATTCAAGAACAATGCAAGTAACGGATTTAATATACAGAACTCACATATTGAATGTCACATTAGTAAAAGAATAATGTTTCAAAATAAGTGTTGTTTTATGTTTTTTATTATTAATTATTTTGTTATAAAACTTATCTTCAAATTAATACTGTTGCATAACTTCTGATTACAACATTTATGAAAATAGTTAACAACTGATGATTAATATCGAAAGGGAAAAGCAAAACCGAAAATCGTAAAATCTCAATTAATATCAATGGATTTTATCAAAACAAAAATAATGCTAAATACATCTTATAAATTGTATATAGTATAAATGACTCAGTCTTAAAGTCCACAAAATACTTATACATAAATGACTAAAAAAATGGGCAAAATCCTTCAAAACCCTTTAAAATCCTGCGATTTGGATGCAATTTTACTAAGATTTTGCATATTTTGGGATTCTGTTATAGATTTGAGTCGTTGAAGGTAAATAAAGTCGCAAAATCCTAAATTTTAAGATTTAAGTCGGGATTTTGACAACAATAAACATTTTTTCATGTCATCTCAAATCTAAACATAGGACTCTCTTCGTACACTGTCCAAGACTTGATATTTAGAGTGTGGTATGTACAAATCAAGTGTAAGTTTTTTTGCAATGCCAACCATATATAATGAATTGAGCAATATAAATTTATGTTACACGTACTTTGAAGTATCTCGCAACTCAAGTAGTGACTGAGAAGCAATGCTTCAACAATGGAAACCCTACACACAAGACAAAACACAAAGTGTCAATAATTTAACATATTGTAGCATGTAAAATACAATAATAGGAGTAGAGAATGTATAGATGCAATCATGCATTTTTAATTATAATAATCTACCTTGCCACGTAAAGAAGACGGTCCCAAACCAGGTTCATTTCATGTGTGAAGTATATAACACATCACAAAATGTTGATTGCTCGATAGAACTATACTAGACAAATTCAAAGTAAGAAAACGAGCATATGTAATTTGTATTTGCAATGTTCAATTTCAAACAAATACTATCAAATAATTTTGCAGCTTCGTGTATATAGATCAAAGTTAATAAAGAAATTCAATGGACACAGAGATGGCAAGGTTTAGAACATTAATGGAGGCTAGGGTTCTATTACGTAACTAATTACAAAATCAATAGAGTAAGGTGTATAGATAACAAAGGAAAAGACTAAATCACCCTTAAAAAGTCGTTAACACCTCACAAACTCACACGTATCAAGAGAGTATCTAGAATTTGTTAGTCAACAATTTTTTTTTTTAAGGAATTAGTCAACAAATATGAAATGTGACTTAAAAAAAAA
>Ga0228711_1004858_pt1 | contig 20545 bp, 10 predicted proteins | sample MedpolnodulmetaG_2_FD_177996 | JGI IMG/M metagenome (GOLD analysis project Ga0228711, IMG submission 177996) | Root nodule microbial communities from Medicago polymorpha collected in Santa Monica, California, United States - brown nodules | ecosystem: Host-associated > Plants > Roots > Nodule... | reverse complement strand
AGAGTGGGGAGGGGGGGGGGGGGGGGGGGGGGGGTACAAAAAGTAAAGAATAAGAAGAAAGTGAAGAACTCACAAAAGGGTAGCGGATAGTGGGTGGTGCAGGCGGTGGAGTTCCTCTTGTGTTGGTCGAAGGTGAGGAGAGTGAACTGAAGTGAAGATTTTAGGTTTGGCCGTATGTTGTCCAAAAAGAAAGGCGGAGTTCAGTAGAAAGGGCAGTTCAGTAGTTTCACATTTACTATTTTCTCTTAATAAGTGGTGGAAATTTGATAAAGCATTTCATTCAACATTTCTAATCACTGAAAATGAATTTGTTAACAAACTCACAATACTTAATTTGCGAATTATATCTCGACAAAATACCTACCAATAATATGATCAAATTAAAGGAATGTCAGTTTCATATACTTGCGGATGAAACTGACATTCCTTGCCGAAATCTTCATATTTGCAACATTGACATTCAAATCATTGATTAAATAGTCGATATCTCATATACTTGCGGATATCTCAAACTCTGCGGATTAACTGTTCAACAGATATTCTCGCGAATATATATAAAGGACATATAAATCATATTTATCCAACAGAAAGGACATGGATATCATACTATTCGCACATATGGATATTCATTTACCTTCCTACTTATACAGTGTCGATATGTTGGGGTTTATTGGTTGTTCATATAGCACGACTCTTTTAAGAGACGATAGATTGTAAATTAATCATCTCAAACTTGAGGTTGGATGGTGACGGTCTAATCAAAGAGCACTGAAGCTTTTTTTCTTTAAGAAAGAGATTCCAAGCTTGATTATTCGATCAAGGTTATTGTCACAGAGGCATATTTCAAATAAAATTGAATGGCTTAATGTAGGAACACATATTGATATCAGGAAGGGATTCTCTGACAGGGAGAGATGAAACTAAGTTTAGATTTGAGGACATTATATCCGATGTAGAAATGCATATTGATCAAATCGCACAAGAGTTTTGAACTCCAAACTCATACTCATAAAGTAACTACTGATATTCATAAACTTGGGAGACAAGTTCTAGTCTTTTGAATTGGTTCCAAGGGAGGAAAACTAAGAGGACGCATCTCTTACCAAAACTAGTCAACCCCAAGAAGCCCATAAAGAACTAAACAATGATTCAAGAGACCCTTTTAACACCAAGAATAGCGGAAATACAAGTAATCAGGATAGAAGGCAACATCACTCATCCAATATTTGCAAGAAGACTCCAATTGACGACAACCCTATAACAACACCCACACCCACATTTGGCTAATCATATTGCCATCAAAGCTACATGTACGAAGGTCCCTTGTTAACCAACATATCAACCTCTAATCTGCTGCAAAGTAATGGTAAGGGCAATATCAATTGTCGACAAATGATAAGCATAAGAGATATCACTATCATTTATAATTATTATAATCCTACAAGTTCTTCCTATACATTTTTCCTCCAAAACTTCTCTTTTCCCTTCAACTAATCTCTTTCTATTAATTAAATAAAATAAATATCTTTGTTCATCACGCACTTTTTAAATTGTACTCACAACTAATATCATAGACATTTGTATTAATATATTAAAAAACTCTATATTTAAAAGCTCGCAGGGCACCATCATCACCCTTTTATAATACATTATGATTTTCTATTCATTCTTTAAAAAAACAATTGTAATTTGTAACTTACAAAAAAATGCAACATCTTAAATAAATAAAAAATTTCATAAAACATGCCTTAAAAATATCTATCTATCTACAATATTTTGGGTTCTTTTTTAGACAAAATATTTTGGGTGAGTTGTTTTAGATTTTTCAGCAAAAAATAACTTTTTATAAAAAAAAAATCACCTTTATCATTTTTAAGTGTCTGTTTAGGATTTATAAAAAAGAATTTACAAAAAAAAATCATTTTTGACTTTAAAAGGAAAAACTATTTAGTGTCGATTTGTTACGGATTAAAATAAAAGTGATTTTCATATAAAATAATTTAGAGATTATATTTTAGAGATTTTATAAAAAAAATCATAATCTATTTTGCGTTTGTTTACCACGATAAAAATCAATTTTTTTTAAATAAATAATTTAATTTGTTTGGATAGAACTATACAAAAGAGATTTTTTGTTACAAAATAAGTTCAATCTTTTAAACCATATTTTCCCTCTCCTCTAAAAAAAATCTATTTTTTGAGAAGCTGCTTTTAACAGCTTTTCATTTAGAGCTCGTTTGTTAAAGCTTTTTTTTATAAAAAAAAAAATCACTTTTTTAAAAAAAATTAATCACGTTTTCTAATATTGCATCTGTTTGTTACAGATTTTCAAAAAAATCAGAATCTAAAAACTGCTTCAAATGAGAAACTGTTATGAGAAACTGTTATGAGAAACTTTTTTTTTAATAGATTATTTTTAGAGGAGAGAGAAATTTGTTACGGGATTTTAACAAAAAAGATATGTTTAAAACAAACTAAAATTCCAATCATATCCTTGTTTTGCTATATATACACAAAGACTAGTCTTCCTTTCTTCACAGCCTAATCGTTATTCTTCTCTCTATTCTCTAAACAAGTGTGTTCCCTCTTTTATTTTTTTGTTGCAGATCATCTAAGTTGTGAAGGTTAGCAATTCTATTATCTTTTTGATTCATTTATAATTGAACCTGTATATTTTTATTTTTTTTCTGTTTCTCTTTCCATTATCATATTTTTTGTGTTGTTTTTGTCTATTTTGGATGTTTTTTCTATTTGTATATCACTGTTGCTGCTGTTTTGTGGTGCTGTTAATGTTGGGTTTTGAGGGTAATTGTTTGGGTGCCCTGTACTGCTATGGCATGGGGCTTGAGTATATCATAAATTGGAACCACTGTATAGTTATTATTATTATTATTAAGGAAAATGCTATTTTTTTACGAAAATCAATGGCAAGAAATCGACGAACGCTTTTGTATTGTGCTATTTCACCCACTGCTTGTCTCCTACTCTTGTAGTATTGTGTCAAATGATAAACTGATGAATATTTGTTAATTTTTTTATAAAAAATAATATGATACTTTGTATTCGACAATATGAGTGCATGTATACAAGATGATTAAATTATGAACCCCAACTGTGCGGCAGTTTTGAGCTTGCAGTTGGTTGGGTTTGTTTGCTGGTTTTTTGCTGTTTTATTATTTTGTCATGCAGCTGCAACTTTTTCTTTGGTGTTGATCCTGCCTGTTTGTGCGGTATAGGGAGTTCACTCTTCCTTTTTTGTTTTGCTCCCTGAATTGCTCTCTTTATTCTACTCCCTTTTTTCTTTGGTTTCCTTCGCCCCTTCCTCTTTCTTATGAGGTTGGGTGCTTAATAAAGTTGGCCATTCAAAAAAAAAAAGATTAAATTATGAACAAATGCTAGTGATAAATTTCACATTCTTGTGTTTCTTGTGCAATATATCAGTGGAGTAATAATTTCGTGAATCAATAATTTTATGGCATACTTAACTATTCATAATTTGTTTACATATATAGCATTGTTTGATCCCTATTGTTAGATCACTTTAGTCAGGTAATGATTCAGGTTAAATTATGAACAAATGCTATTATCAATATGTAGTAGCTAAATATCATATATGTATGTATATGGTATCAGAGGATATGGAAGAACAATCCATCTTTTTCAACTAATCATCTTGCTCGTGTTTTAAGTTTAGATTTTTTGAATTATAATAGTATGTATGTATGTATGTCCAAGAGATTTTAGTTAAATAGTTTCCCACACTTTTTATTATAGATATTTGATCTTCATTGTATGTATTAGAACTAGAATGGCAGCCAAAAAGGATTTGAAAGGGTCCGATGGAGATAAAAAAAATTGCTGCAAAATGGGACGATCACAAAACATAGATATTTTTGAAAATTTGTGTTGAAGAAGTTGATGCCGGTAATAGGCCAACTTCACATTTTAGTAAAGATGGATGGAAGAACATTCAAACCAAGTTTCAAGAGAAGACAACTTATGCTTATAACCGCTATCAACTGAAAAATAGATGGAATGCCTTAAAAAGGGAATTTGCATCATTTGCAAAATTAGTTGAAAAAGAGACCGGACTTGGATGGGATGACGATAAGAAGTCCATCAAAGCTAATGATGAATGGTGGAGTGCTCAGAGTAAGGTGTGTTTGTGTTTGACTTTGTAACTTTGTAATTGTTATTTTTTTTCCTTATGTCTATCTTGTAATGATTTGTTTACATTTTTTTTATTTGACGTGTAGGAGGATCCTGATGTTTTGAAATGGAAGAATGGGGGACCCAAATTTCTTGATTTGTTGGATAAATGTTTCAAGGGGCGGGTAGCTACTGGACTTTCTACTTTAAAGCCGTATCAAGATCCACCGGCTTTTGATGTGCTAGGTGAAGAGGAAAGGGTTGGTTTTGAAGGTCATGAAAATAATCTAAATATTGATAATGAAGGAGAAGATGATAGCTTTGAAGTTGGTAATAATGTTGAAGTAAATGTAACACCAACTCCTTCAAATATTAGTTTGAAAAAGAGGAAAAATATCGGGAAAGGAAAGATGGGAACAACAGAAAAACTTCAACGATCTCTTGATCGTATTGTTGATGGGATGAATCATAAATCACCAACATTCGAGGATCCTTGTAGTTATGATAATTGTCTGACAATGTTGGATGGGATTCCTTCCTTAGTACAAGGATCACATTTATGCTTTTTTGCTATGAAACTCCTTGCCGAGAAAGATAACAGAACAACATTTTTTCACCTCATGAAGAAAGATTCTAACATGGCTTTTGATTGGCTAGGCACTTTTGCCGAGGAGCATCATCAATGATTGAATATTTATTTAAGCAATGATAATTAGTTATTATTTTATTTGATACAATGAAAGTTAGTAATAATTATGTTAGAGTACTATGATATTTTTTCTTACTTGGTATTGGTTACTTTAATTCTTATTTGGATATGTATTATTGAACAATATTTAAATCAAATATTTTATATATTTTCTCTCTTTTATGTATTAATTTGGTTTAAATGTTGTGGCACAGGATGTCCCAAAGCTTGGATGAGAGTGATAGTAGTTTAGAAATGGAAATTGATTATGAACATAATAGTAGCTATCATATTGCAACAGTTTTGGCGGCCTATTTAGTCACACATCATGTGTTGAAATATGTTGTGAAAGAAAAGAAAACTACATCAATTTTCACAGGTCACATGTGGTATATAGAACTGATAAATGGAAATGACAACATGTTCTCTAAGCAACTCCGAATGAGGAAACATGTCTTCCAGCAATTGGTATGGGAACTAACCAATAACTACGGTTTGACACAAACTAAAAACATTGGAGTTGAAGAAAGTGTTGCTTTGTTCTTGTATATGATAGGTCATGGAGCCACATATAGAAACGTCCAAGGACGCTTCCAACATTCAGATCAAACTATTCATAATCATTTCCATAGAGTTTTAACAACCGTTTACAAGTTGAGGAATCACATTATCAAACCTTATGACCAGATGCACTCTGATGCCTCTGATTACATTAAAGATGATGATCGATATTGGTCGTACTTTAAAGATTGTATAGGGGCAATAGATGGCACCCATATCGCTATACGTGTCCCAGCTGATAAACAAATACCTTATTTCAATAGGAAAGGATATACTAGCACCAATGTCATGGCTGTGTGTAATTTTACTATGTGTTTTACATTTGCATGGTGTGGTTGGGAAGGATCTGTTCATGATGCTAAAATTTTTATGAAAACTCTTCGTACATTGAGGTTAAAATTCCCTTATCCGCCTGAAGGTCAGTTGCATGTAACTTCAACTATTATTTTTTATATACTTTTGTTTAATAATATTGTATTTCACATCTCCTACTTATGCACATGCAAATATTACCTCGTCGACTCGGGATATCCATCATTCAAAGGTTTCATGGGACCATATAGGAATACTAGGTATCATCTTCCACATTTTCGAATTGCTCCAGGTTTCAGATCAAAAAATGAAATATTTAAGTATCATCATTCTAGTTTGAGAATTGTTATTGAAAGAACATTTGGTGTTTGCAAAGCAAGATGGAAAATATTGCAGAATATGACCAATTTTAAACCTCAAACTCAAATTTCAATTATATGGGCATGTTTCACACTTCACAATTTTATTAGAAGAAAAGACTCAAGTGATATATCTATTCTCGAGAATTTAGAGAATATTAATGAGTTGCAGGACAATGAGCAAAATGTCAATGACGAAGATGATAACAGTGTACCTGAACATAATGAATGGCAAGATCAAACACAAGAAGATATCAAATACATCGAAGAAATGAGAAATGCTATTAGAGTTCAGTTTCCTAGAAGAAGACAACACTAGTTTTATTTTTATATATTTATTTTCGATGACAATGAATGAAAAGGGTATAGATACTACACTTATGCTCGAATATTTTTTAAAATATGATATGTTAATTTTTCTTTAAGGAATATGTTATGATACTCATTTTATTTGAATTCATGTTGATAAATTTATGTAATATCTTGTATAAACTTTTTGAATGTAACAAATATGTAGATAGTATGTTATTTTTACAACGTAAATGCATTTTTTAATTAACATACTTGTTTTCATACATAAAAAAGTAATTCTTTTGGACAAACATGTTATATTTGGAAAAAAAATTGTGTCCTTTATGGTAATTTTATAATAAAAAATATTTTTTAGGTCCCGTTTATTTCAGATTTTTTTTCCTTCAAAAATTAACTTTTGTCATTTTAAGTTCAAAAAATGTATTTTCCATGTGTTTTTAAGTAAAAGTTAATGTGAGAAAAGCAATTTTCCAGACCCAAATGGCTGGCAAGGCCCATATTTATACTTGTTGCCTACTCATTCATTCTTCCCTGACTTACATATACACTCAATTAAACACAATACTCGCCATTCTCTTTCTCTTTCTAATTCTCAGGTTAATTTTTCCTTCGTTTTTCCCATTACTTTACCTTCTTTCTAACAGATCGATCGCCATTACTTCCTTCGCTTTGTAAAATAACATGTTTTTTCGATTTTGAATGTAGGGTTGTTTGTAAGGTTTATCAATCAAATCAAATCAAATAATGGGAGATAGTCAATACTCGTTTTCTCTTACAACTTTTAGTCCTTCTGGTAAGCTTGTTCAGATTGAACATGCTTTAACTGCTGTTGGTTCTGGTCAAACTTCTCTCGGTATCAAAGGTATTCATTCGATCTGCTTCTAACCCTTTTTCCCTCTTTCTTCGTTTTCTTTTTAGGGTTCTTTTTTTCAATCGCTTTTATTTCAATCTATTAGTATTGTTCATTTTCTGTATCATGCCGACCGATACATTAGCTGGCAACACGTGTTTGTTTGTAATTATATTTTTGGTTCTTGCAGCTGCAAATGGTGTTGTCATTGCCACAGAGAAGAAACTGCCATCTATATTGGTTGATGAAGCATCAGTAAGTTGCTGTTCTTTGGATCAATTTCTTTACATTGTTATTAGTGAAATAAAAATCTGAAATTGTCTACTTCAAGATTGTATCCAATTTGGCTGTGCTATCGTTTTTTGCACCCCCCTTAAATTAATCAGCATTTTTATCTAATTTTTGTTAATTTTGGTTTATCTAATAATCCTTCTCGGCTTACTATTTGAGAAGTATTTGCAAAGTAGAAAATGTTCTTATATCGGTATAGTTAAGGATATTTGTAAGTATGGCCATTGATAGAACAAACTTTTATCTTGTTTCCGCAAGTTGTTTGTGGACTTTCTTTTATAAACGAGCTATGTAATATTAGTTCACTTGATTAATTCGAGATTTCATACATTCTGGAGTTTTTACTCTTTGTTCATATGACTGCAGGTCCAGAAAATTCAGTTATTAACACCAAATATAGGTGTTGTATACAGGTTTGTTTCTTCTTACGTGTTTCAATCATTTTAAGTTAAAACATGTTTGTATGGCATTATTATTTCTTTGTACAGTGGTATTTGCTTCATATTATGGCAGTTGATGGTTGAGTTTTGAATATGTTCTTAAACACGAGGTGCTATTGAAGTTTCTGTTAGGAACCCAGACAAAATGAAATGAAAGAAAACTAGAAAGAATGAAAATAATAGAAGTGTATTATTGAAAACTAAACACATAGCTGAATTATATATCCAAGGGTTTTCCCTACACAAAAGGTCCCTCCTTTCGTTTACAAACCCTCAGGAGTACTTGATGAATCACCCAAACTGATTCCCCCTATTTATCTAACCCATCACCTTCTAATCCCTTCCAACTGCCTAACTAATATTATTAATAGACTAACTGACTAGCAGAACAGTTGTCTTTGTTCTAACACAATGATACATCCCAACAGTTTCCTAGGTACAACATCAATCGCGATGGGTGGAAAGACAGCCTAAGGGAAGTGAGTCAACTTTTCTGGGAAATATAGAATGAAAATATATGTGGCATGTTTAAAACTGATTACAAATTTAATAGAAGAGAAATATATATTTCATAAAAAATAACTGATTACAAATTTAATAGGAGAGAAATATATATTTCATAAAAAACATAGGTAAAGTGTTGTCATTGGCAAAGCGTTGCTGATGCAATTTGTGAATGTACTTCGAGCATATGTGCATGTGGGCATGAGGCAGACTGATAGTATCTAGTGTTTAGATATATGAATAGATCATTCATCGATGACTATTTTAGGATATCAATGGATTCTAAATAAAAATGTTTTATTTGCTCTAACGTACAACAGGCTTGACTATTGACATTACATGTTTCGATTGGGTGTATCCCTGAGTAACTCTTTGAAACAGTTTTCACAGAATAAACAACAGATGAATCTTGAAAGCTATATTCAATGTTTTTCTATATTTTCATTTTAACTCCTTGTAAGAGATAAACTATTGAAAGAACATGTTTTCTGATGTTTATTATGTGTGAAGCTTCATTTAATGTCTATTAGACTACTTTTTTCCATTGCTGTTGAGCTTTTGGCATATGACAGTGGTTATTTTTGGTTAGATTGTTTTCAAATATTGTATTTATTGATATCAATTTTGTTTTTGTTCAGTGGCATGGGTCCTGATTTCCGAGTTTTGGTTCGAAAAAGCAGGAAACAGGCTGAGCAGTATCACCGATTGTATAAGGTACATCATACTATGTATTGCAATATTCTTTCTTCCTGTTCTGCCTATATTTGGTCTATATGATTCAGTTACAATGTTGTCACCTGTACTTCGGAATTTGATATTGGAATGGATTTTATCGTTTAAATTTTACTTGGTAACATGTACATATGTTAGTCTGCCTATTCCTTTATTTCTTATTCCTTGGAATGAGTTAGGACACATTTCCTTTTCAACCATGGGATCTTAGTTATTCTTGTAGGATGCATTCTGACTGTTGCTTGTTATACATTGATTACATGTTCCTTAGATAATTTCTTTTTCTTTTTCTGGATAGTGCCGAGTACTTTTTATTTGTGTTTGTTGAAAAATACACAGTTTATGCTACTTATAATGTTGATCTTTATGAATATGCATTTTCTAGTCCAGTTGTCTTTTCTGTTATCTTTTGGTTTTCTATTATGGATCTTTTGTTAAAAATAGACTGTCTGATACTGTTAAGTGAAAATTGCAGGAACCAATCCCTGTCACTCAACTTGTAAGGGAAGTTGCTGCTGTTATGCAGGAATTTACTCAGTCTGGGTAATTATTAATTTCTTCAGTGTCTTTGCTTTCAGAAATATTTTCACATCTGAACTTTACCATATCCACTCCCAGCATATAAGTTTATGTTATGCACGTATGTCATCCTTCCCATTACAAAAAATAAAATAAAAAACTAAGATAGAGAGAGAAATAATGTGTAATCCAGGTAAAGTTGGTGTTTTATCCAACTTTGAGTTTTTGGTAAATTTCACAACTTATAAGAAAATAAAATTGTCAAAAGCTCCCATCAATATGAAGTACCCATTGTGATGCTTTTCAAAGTTGATGGATATTAATTGTTATAATCAAATTAAATGTTGAGGGATCATTTCACGAACCTCGATCATCACCATATGTTAAGGGAAGTTTGAAATGAGTTTAAAAGGTGTCTGACTCAGAAACTTTGTACATTTTCCTTTCTGAAAGAACTTTGTATTTGGGGATCTATTAACAGCAGCATTAGTTAATTTTTATGCAACTGTTGGGAACTCTTAACTTTTTAGATAAACATTTTGTTCCTATTGGAATTCCATAATGAACCCCTAAATATGAAATGCAACGAACTTAGTTAGATCCTCTGACTTTTTTATACACACAATTGTCTTTTTCTTTCCATTTCTCCCCTTTATTATCATTTGAATATTTCTTTTTTCGCCCTGATAGTGGTGTTAGGCCATTTGGAGTGTCCCTGCTTGTTGCTGGGTTTGATGATAATGGACCACAACTATATCAGGTATGGCATATGGTGTACTTTGTAATTTGCATCGTGTTTGATTAGTTTGCACTAGAATTGTTTAAAGTTACTGTAGTTTTAAGAGAAAGAGAAGGGAAAATTGAAGGTTGTTTTTGGTGCAATTTGTTTTTGCTGTAGGTGGATCCATCAGGTTCATATTTTTCTTGGAAAGCTTCTGCTATGGGGAAAAATGTTTCTAATGCTAAGACATTTCTTGAGAAGAGGTATGCTTTCACATTAATGATGGCAATGTTTTAGGCAAATATGCGGAGTCTATCAATGTATAATGTCTATGTCTGCTGTGTCCATTATGCAGGTTGAAACTTTATTTTAAAGATTAATGTAATGATATGTTTCTGTTTGATGTTAGTATCGTTCAGTACAGATAAACCTCGGCATCTCTATCAATTCATTTTTTTTTTCCTTGATTGTCCAATTGTAGATACACTGATGATATGGAGCTTGATGATGCAGTCCACACAGCCATATTGACACTGAAGGAAGGGTAGGAAAATGCACGTTTATGCATTAAAAAACCTTAATGAAAATATCATATTTAATTCTTAGTTGATTAGGTCGCAAAAAACCAGTTTTTTTTGTGTTTATTTCTCCATTTAATCAAAATGTTTCTTCCTGTCAGTTAGTGTATGATAAATTCCATGTTTCAGAATTATAAAATGGAGAAGGAAAATGAATCTAAGATTGGCTTCTTGGTTCAACTGAAAAATATTGAGGCTATTCTTATCTAGTGCATCAAAGAAATTTTTATTAGTGATCTTGGCATTTACCAAAGGCACATACCTCTAAAATCATCATGAGCTGCCTTTATGTTAGCAAGGCTCCAAGCTTGTTGGATTAGGAACTTGAAAGTGACAACGAATGATTACTGTTCTTGTTTCCCTTCATTGCCATTTGTTAGTCTTTGAAACTAATCCCTTTTGTTGGCATTTTCCAGGTTTGAGGGACAGATCTCAGCAAAAAACATTGAAATCGGCATCATTGGTGCAGACAAAAAGTTCAGGTGCATCTTTGTTCCCTAAAATATACTTTGGCTGACTTTTCTGTCATGTTTTTCCCCCTTATCAGTATTTGTTTATTTGAACTTTGTATCATCTGGTTTCTTTCATCGATCAAATTGAGCTAAAAATTATGCTATGGGTTATCCAATCTGAATAATTAAAAGGTATAAGTTTGAGGCATTTGGGTTAGGACTGCGAAATGGAATTTAGCTACTGAAATGAATATTATGGTGTGTTTGTTATACATTTGCACCATGGTCAAAGATTAGATCAAGTCCTTTGGGCGTTGTTTGGTTTTGTTATTAGTTTAGTTTTGAAATGTTTAAAAATCAAGACCATATTCAATTTTGTGGTTTTCACTTTCAATAATTGCTCTGAAGTTATAAATTCTTGGACCCCGTTGCCCGATAGTCTCTACTATGTTGTCACCTAGTATTCCTCCATTCGCACTAAACACCCTCCACTTTAAGTTTGTAACCATGTTGCATGCTCCATTCTCGTCTATGTGTGGTATCCTCCATTGCTGTCAAATACCCCTCCATCTTGTATCTTGTCATCATGTTTTGAAATCAATGACATGTATATATTATTATTTTTCCTTTAAATTATGCAACATATATATTTAATGGAGGCTAATTAAAACCAGGAAAGATATTCACATATGTACATTGTTCGACAAACTTGATCCCAAAAATATTAAGTCTCTTATCTGAGTTTTTTGTTTTACCAATGCAAATGGATAACTTCCCAATGCATTTTGTGAGTAACAAGTTTCTTTTTCTTATTTTTTGCTGGTGGGGTGGCGTTGGGGCATAAAACGACCCGTAACCTCAAGTTTTTGTTTTTAACACCTGATTTGGTAACTTAATAGTTTGTTAATTATATTGCAGGGTATTGACACCAGCTGAAATTGATGATTATTTGGGTGAAGTAGAATAAATCTGCAAAGAAGAATCCAATGTCCCCAAAGTTGGTGTTTATTTCATAGTTGAGTTTAATTGAATTTCAAGATGGGTTGATGAATGAAGACTTGTGATCTGGCAAATTTGTGAGCTACTCTTGTGGTGGCCAGCAAGCCTTCTGAAAAACTTTTATCTAAAGTCATCAGAATTACCAATACCCTAGCTTGTTTAAATATGCGATATGACAATGGCCTTTAATGAACACTAATTTATTTTTTTCCTTTTATTATCCGATTGCACCTTATCTTTTTATTTGCGATGAACGGGGGATCTTAGATCAAGGTTTCCTTTTCAAAGAGCATATTCTATCTTAGCATCTTGTTTTGTGAACAAAGTACTAAGTGGGGGATTTGGCTCCCTCTAAAGTGGGGTGAAACTTCTCTAAAGCGATCAATTCACTTAAGAGTAAATTGAGTAATATCAACCATGAATAAGCAAATTATTGGTTGATTTTTCTTGACCATCTACTCAATTTAGGGAAGCCAAATCCTCCAAAGTGAGTCTGCTCGTTTTAGAGAATAATCATTCTCTCATTAAGGTTTCATCGTATCCGATTGATCAATATTTGGATCTTGAAAAATAGCCGAGTGTTCAAAAAATAAACTAATTGTCTATATCTATCTGCTAAGCTGATCATGAATGAGTTATATTCCCAATGAATTAAACTTAGCCAGCTAATGTTACAAGTTCAACTGTGGTTTACTGCCTTTTCCAAGTGTCAAATTCATGTTCTTATCTTATAATCACATTATGAATCTTTGTTCAATTATGTTATACAAATTGTTTTATTTTATAATGTAATATCTATATCTATGATACTATATTAAATTGGTCCAACCACATAAAAAAAACGTTTTAGCATCCCCAACACAATGCATTATTTGTTAACCTCTATCATCACTTTGGAAGGCAGAAGACTACGAATATATTTTGGAAAATGCTCAATGTCGCGAGAAATAATATCGCGAAAGTATCACGAACTCAGTGGTAAGGCAATTTGTTGCATGTTTCATTTTCTTTGCTTTATCTCTGTTTTCTACTACCACAACACAACGGCTTCACCTTTTATATAATAGTTCCAGCACATTATAGTTGAGAGAAGCGATTAATTTGTGACAAGATGATTCAATTCTGCATCCAGCTTTGTGTGTGTTTTCACATCTCTGTGCAATTTTTTTTGCATGATTTAGCCACAAGTATGTAAATGTATTGAGAAGTGGAAAGTATATCTCGACATCTAAGAGTAACACTACAACTACAAGGTTCAACAATCATCAAGGGCCTCAATTCCAATCATGATGGAAATGAAGAATTTAGTGCACTGCGTTTTCTTTTTAGGCCACCAAGAGTTGTGATCCTGTAAAAAATTCAATTGCTCCGTTTGCTCAAGGATTTAGTGCACTGTATTGAGAGTTGTGATCTTTCGTGAAATAGTCGCGTGAAATGCCATCGTGATATATAGCATCTCTGATTTATTTTTGATAATGTGACAAGTGAATTTATTAACAAATTTATAGGTAAACTGGATTGATGATTATTTTTTTATATAGGTAACTGTATCATAGTGAATGTTGAATACTTTCTAAGAAAAAATAGAGAAAATTAACAAAATGCTTATAAAACAGTGAAATGGTATTTCTTTAAGTACAAAAGTTTATAAATAGATATTTACTTCACAAAAATGACCATTAATTTACTAATTTAAAAAACAACTTTATCGAGACCCTTCAATGTATTTAATATACATACCGTAGAAGTCCCGTTCTAAAAAACAGACACACTGAATCACATAAAGACAGGCAGGGAAAGTGGTATGCTTTCCTCTCACTATGCAAATCATAACATGAATCCCCCATTTTTTTTTTTTTGGTTTCAACTCCATTTGTTCTCTGCTCTTTACACCTTTTCTTTTTGGCGACACAAACAAACGAAACACTCGAAGATTGTGATGCAAGTGTGAGCTACAAAATTTATATAGATAAAAAACATCTATACTTACTGAGTTTCAAGTCGGTTGTTAGTAGTGTTAGGAAGGAAATCAAAACAAATACAGTGATTGGATTCAAATGACTGCTCTTTCCTCAAATCTACTTTTTGAGTTTCCAGTTATGGGCTGTGCGGGGCGCAGTTTTAATGCCTTCATAGTAGTTCGATTCAAGCTTTCCTCTATTCCAAGCTTTGACAAATTCTGCAAACAACTCACGTGCTGACTCTGACAACAGATCAGAGAAAAACACATTCTTCTCTTCTTTCAGCCAGGTAGCAAACTCATTATTCTTAGCAAAATAGTCATCGCTGGACAATTCTTGAAAATCCTACATTTGAAATAAAGATAAGCCATAAATACCAACGAACCACTTGATATATAACCTCAACAATCAGTTTACGACTACTTCATATAAATAACAGGAAAGTAACATGTCACAATCAACAAGAAATCATGTTCATCTTTTAAGAGGTATAGTAGACATGCAGGATGGTCCCAATATGTTTGGATTTGCGGCGAGTTTGGTAGAATCACGGTGTGACTTTGATTTACGCAAAAGCTACGCTTTTGAGCTTCAACAAAATCACGGGGGCACCGTGATTCCAAACATACACGCAATCTTCAAAATACGGTCCATGAGGTGGTACCTCAATGGTAAGAACTTGACTTTGTTGCCTCAAGGACAGTTTGTAAAAATGACCATTACCGTCACTTCATTTAATAAAAATTTCCCTCATCCCCAATTTTTTAAAAGAAGTCTTCAAAATAAGAAAAACCTATACTCTTGAACTGTCAGTTGCAGCATGTGGTTATGAACTAATTTTGTGTTATTCATCTGGATTTTTCTCTGTACAAATAACCTGACAATATAAACAAATTCAGCAGAAAGGCAACACTGGTAAAACAGGATGGCAAAGTTGAAGAATTAACAAATAGTCATACAAGTGATTTTCCGTAAAAAAAAATATAACAGCACCAAAAAGGATCTGATACCAAATATTCAGCATGGCAATAAATGATAAAGATATTTCTTCTGGATGTAGCATTATTAGTAGTAGTATTTGGAACACAACTCACTATGTTTCTTTCACTTTTGCTGCGTTTACTTTTGTGCTTGTCTTTTAACTTCTTATCTGAAATAACAACAGTGTCAATATAAAAATAAAATATTATAACAACGTAAAAATATAATCTTTCAAAAGAAAATTTATACTTTTTCCTGCATATGATTATATTAAATTAGCCGGACCCTGTTAAAGATACAAAAATGGAATTTTTTTTGTTGAGAAAGAAAGTATATTAAGGTGGGGGAATGTTAGATACCCGAATTGGACCTTAGTTCAACATATGGGCTAAATAGACAATTGGCTACAATTTGCATATGTGGCAAATCTATTAGGGAGGAAACAGAATAATATTAAGGAGAGGGGTAGCAAGTAAGGAAGGCATTTTTGAGTATCATTCTCTTAGAACCTTATGGTTTGGGCAGAGAGAGAAGAGAGAGATATCTCTTCTTTGAGGAGCTTTTGCTTTGGGCTTACAGGGGCTATCCTTCTGCAATACAACTATTTTCAATCAATAATATTGTTTTTCTGTTTCTGTTGAGTTTGGGTTCCTACCATGGAAGCACCACATAAGCAATCTTCAGTGCTAGTTGGACAGCCAATGTCAGCTACAGTTGTAGGCAATTGTAGTAGGTAAAATATGTTGAGTTTGCATGTCTCTTGCATCTTTAAGAGAATATCCAGTATACTATCAAACCTAACTAACAATGGAAGTTGCAAATACACTTTCCAAAAAATACTATGTTCTTCAAAAGATTCACATTCAAGGCTTATCCAATAATAACGGAATTTGAAAACTTCAGTTCAGATACTTTTAATCATATAGGACAAACCATAGGATGGAAGAAAGATAAATTTGGGGAGATTATTGAGGTAGGTAATATAGAAAGGGGGATGGCAAGGGGAGAAAAAGGAAAACCAATGAAATGTAAATTTTAAATTGAAGACAGTTAAATGAGAAAATCAAAATCAATAGCTAAGAAACCTAATTACTACAGAACACTATTAACTATTGGGAAGAAAACCTACCAATCAGAAATTACCACCTCAATTAATATATATCCTTAACCCATACAAATGTCATTTTATAATCCTATATAACTTCATTTCTATGACTGAATACTCTGTTGAGATCTCACATTGACCAGTGATGTGGCCAACGTAATCTTTATAAGGATTAGACAATCCTTTACTCATTGAGCTAACTTTTGAGGTTGATTTAGACATAAGTCAGATTCTAAGATGGTACCAATGTTTAAAGTCTGGGAGACTCTGCTTCCATATCGAAATCGTAACCTCCTTTATCATAGTACGTCCTAGATTACCTTCAGTGCAGCTACTTGAAGCATATCCCAGTCTTAGAAGTTTGGGTTGAACCTAACTTAAGCCTACAAAATTGACTTATAAGGTGAGAACCTGACTTAACCCGACAAAATCGACTTATAAGGTGATAGATCCCTCCTAATTATAAACACATCTCGGACCATATCTCATTGAATGGGGAACTCTCAACAGTCAACACACTACAGTCACGTCCAAGACTGGACATTTGGAGCATGAGTGACCCGATCATGAGTAGCATAACAGATCTTAGATATGTTCTGATAAAAAAGAGCAGCCGGTGCACAAAGCTCCCGCATACGCAGGGTCCGGGAAGGGGTCCCACCATTTGGTATATTGTAAGCAGCCTTACCCTGTTTTTTACACAAGAGGCTGTTTGCAAGACTTGAACCCGTGCCCTTTCAGTCACATACAACTTTACCGTTGCGCCAACCAAGGCTCTCCCTTATCTTAGATATGTTCTGATACTATCTTAAAAATTGAGTTGGACCTAACTCAATCCTACAAAACCGATAAGTAAAAAGAAGGATACCTCATACTTTTAAATACGTTTTCAGGTCAAACCTCATCCAATATGAGACTCTCCACAGCTAGATTTGTCGGGCAACCTATGTGTGTAGTCTTGCAAAGTTCACACTTTACGTGTCCTACCCTAGGAGGCAAAATGGCATGTTGAGATCAACTATATGACCAAAGTAGACCTTATAACAGTTGGACTATTATCACTCCTTGAGCTTGCTTTTAGGGTTAGTTAAGCCTGACCCATAAACTATGATACCCAGTATATCCAATCAAACATAAAGCAATCAAGGAGTGAAACATAAAGCAATCACTAATTTTGCCATGGTGTGAAATGATTGCTTTATGATTTGATACTCAATACACCAATGATTCAAAAAGGAAAGATAGGAATAGGCAACAAGTTGAATTTGCAGTGAAATGGTGCAGGACAAGGATGGCTTATGCAGATACTTTGCCCCATTAATTTTGGAAATATATTTTATAAACATGTTATTGTTTAGCACGATCAGAAACATTCCTTTCGTATTTTTTCCTTGCTCAAAACCTCAAGCAGTAAGCCTAAAAATTATTTATAGGTAATTGCAAGCCTGGATATTCTACATTATAGAACTGGAAAATGATTTCTTAATGTTTTGTTACAAACTTTCTTTTCGCACATCTATATATATAAAGAAGATTCAAGGAAAATGCCTATCATGAATTCTACATTCAATCTTACGCACAATATCAGCATGTCTATCGACTATATCATTGGAGATCCCAAAACCCCTGCAGTTAGTCTACCTAGCCAGTATCCTCTTGATTCCTAGAAAAACTAGCATAGCCTTACAAAAGTTCTAACTCCCAAGACCCTCCATGTCAAACTGGATACTGATAAATCCTTCAGTATCAATGTTCCTTTGTTTAGAATAATTCAGTTAAGTAGAGACATGGTTCTGTTATTATATAAAATAAAGAACCCCAACCTAAACCACTTTGAAAACAACATTGCTTACAAACAAATACATGTTTAACTTAAAAGTTACCAATTTACAATCCAGCGAATGTCTAGGTTGGACATTCTTATCATATTCAGGGTGCGTTTGTTTTAGCTTTAAAAAAAATAGATTTTGTGTTAGAAAAATCTAGAGATTTTTTTAGAGATTTTAGAAAAAATCCAAAGCTATTTGTGTTTGTCAACTACCCAAAAAAATGATTTTTACCTAGTTCATGTGTTACCTCTTTGTTTTTGAAAAAATGGATTTTGGGAAAAGCTAATCCTAATAGCTTTTCATTTTAGAGTCAAAATAGATTTTTTTAAAAAAATAATTTTTCTAAAAATCCTAAACAAACACTTAACATGAAAAAAGTGATTTTTTTACACAAAATAAATTTTTTTCTAAAAAAATCTTAAACAAACGCACCCTCAATTATTCAAGAGTTATCGTAAACAGTCCTACGAGACAATCTATTTATGTGTAAAAGTCCCATTAACAAAAATGAAATTCAACAACTTCTAACTAAGTCCTGCAGCTGATACATGACTGGAAAACAAAGGAACAAAATACAATTTAATGGTAAAAAATATCAACCAATTAATCATTACTAACTACTGACATAAGCCCTTTTGGTAGCTTATTGCTATAAGTTCTCCAAGATAGCTTATAAAAACAACTTATAGCTTGTATTAAACGCCGTTTGATTTTGTTGTAGAAATAATCACTTAAAGGCGCTTAATTAAGCTATGTATCGAAACATGTCCCCAAGAGTCTGAATCAAATTTAGCTGAATAAATTAAATAAATAATCACATACCTTTATCAGATTTATCTCTGGAATGCTTCTTATCCTTTCTTTTCTCTTTCTTCTCCCTCTTCCGGCTCTTCTTCTCCTCATCATCATCTACAGTTCTTTTCCTCTTGCTTTTCTTCTCATCTGTCACTCAATTAACACTAACATCAACAATCTACACTAATATCAACAATATAACTTAGAAAATCAAATATCCCAATTTTATTTCACTATTTTGAAGAACCAGTGAATCAAATATCACTATTAACAGCAAAAAAGTTCAATTTTTTTTTGTTTTTGAAACCTAATCATTTACTTTTATTCAATTACACAGAAAAAGAGTCTGAAAGAAAAGGAGAAATTGAAAAAGAAGAAAAAAAACGAAGTACCTTCAGATTCGGATTGCGAAGGATAACTTCTCTTTGATTTTCGATCGCTTCCCATGATCGATCGATCGAAAACTGAAAGCAAACAAGTGCTCTGCTTGAAGTTGAAGGTTCAAACAAGTGTTTGCAGAATTTGATTACGGTAGTAGGTTAATCCAATTTACCTAAACAAAATAATGAGTTAATTAAACAACCGATTAATGTAAATAATCATAATTCATTTTTAGCCTTTACCAAATAAATCGAACTTTTAATCTTTGTAAAATTTTCCATGAACATTTTTAATTCTTTTAAAATTTTCTGTGAACATTTTAGTCCCTAAAATGTTAAAAAAAAATGTTATCGAGACTAAAAAATATGATTTTATTTTATAGGAATTAAAAACAAAATTTTGAAGGTTTTTATAGATCATTTACTTAATTAATCCAGAATAATTTTGATATATTGTTAACTTAAATCTTTTTTCATATCACAAACTTCCATTTATATTTATATTGGATTTGAAAACTTTAGAAAATTTACAAGCAATTTTAGTCTTTGTTGTTTTTTTTAAAATTTCTTTAAAAAATTTAATTTTTAAAATATAAGAAAAAACTAACAAAATTATGATTCTAAAAATTAAATTATGAACTCTTTTTTCGGATAATTTTTTTATAATATTTTTGAAAAAAATCATTTGAAAATATATATTGATTTAACATCATGAACTAAAACAGTTTGAAAAAAAATTGATAATTTTTAGTGACATAGATTTTTTAATATTGTTTTGATAGAAGGTGAAAAATGCAAATAAAATATAAGAAAAATATTGTTTAAAAATGTATGTATGGTTTGGAAAAAAAATTATTTTTACACCTTACTTTTTAAAAAAATTTCAAAAATACCCTACTTTTTAAGATTCTCTGACATCTCACAACCCCCCTTGTGGGATACCCTTTTTTTTTGGACTTATTATATCCCACAACCCCCTTTGTGGGATATTTTTTTTTTTTTGGACTTATTATATCACACAACTCCC
>Ga0228711_1004857_pt1 | contig 20547 bp, 15 predicted proteins | sample MedpolnodulmetaG_2_FD_177996 | JGI IMG/M metagenome (GOLD analysis project Ga0228711, IMG submission 177996) | Root nodule microbial communities from Medicago polymorpha collected in Santa Monica, California, United States - brown nodules | ecosystem: Host-associated > Plants > Roots > Nodule... | reverse complement strand
TGAACAAGTACGTGATGGAAAGCTACAAGTCTCTCATGTGTCTACCAAGGATCAACTTGCTGACCTTCTCACCAAGCCCTTACCTCGAGCTAAATTTGAAGAATTAAGGTCCAAGATGAAAGTCACAGATGGTAACTTCATCTTGAGGGGCCATATAGGAGAAATAATATAGAATTAATGATGAGCAAAAGTCATACCACAGCAAATCAAACCATGGAACTGTTACAGCTCAAAAGTCAATGAAGACAACAAAACAAATCATGTAATTATAGTAATTGTATTATATGTATTTATGTAGTATTATGTATTTCCCTGATTGTAGCATAGTGCATGAATGCACTCGGTTCACTCTCTATCTATTAATAGAGATCATTCTCACAATTGTATTCATTCAAAAATATAATATAAACCATTGTTCTTATAATACTTTCTCCAATATTAAAACTAACAATATCATTCATTTTTTATTGAGACATATTCTCAAACATTGAGTGCTCAATTTCACAACAAAAAAAAATCAAATTCAGAACCATGTAAAAATAAAACAAATTCAATAAAATTTAAAATTTTGACTTCTAAGATGGATGAACAAAAGAATAGACCACTCCAATTTGAATAACATGAAGAAAAGAAACAGGAACATGTGTACAAATTCATGAAGAAGTTGAACATATTTAACTTATATTTTCTCTACAAATTCATACAAACAAAAAGATAAAATCTAACAATGTAAATCTAAGTTCTTAATTCTCTTAGCCTTATAAATAGAAGAACTACCAAACTAATGACAACTAAAGCTCTCCTAAAACAAACCTTGAAATACAAAGGTATAATATACAAACAATACAAACATAAGAAACGAGGTTAAAGTTGAATAAAATGAAATCAACCTTTGTGAAATCCAGTTTCTGTCTTTTGACCTTGTTCACCTAAATCAAGCAATTACAATCCATTATCAATGAAATCCAGAAAATTACACTACTAATATAATTTCTACCAAAACAACAACCAACAAAACAATAGTAACATTTGGTTTTATTACTCCAAAAAAAATCATAAAAGTTACCTTAATAGCATGAAATCCTCATGCAGATTATTGTTGTCTTGAGAAATGGTTCTTAGAAAGGGGTTGACTCACAAAGCAAAAAAACCAAATGAAAAACATATTAGATATAGAAAGGGTTAAACTTAATTAAACTTGAGAAAAACGAAATCACTCATTCAGATTCAGTAAAACGAAATCAAATCATATAAGAGATGGAGAAGCAAGTTCATACCTTTCAATGTTTGTTTCTGATTTGTGGTGCCTGGTGTTAGAGATGGGAGAAGGAACAAAGAAAGGGTTGAAAAAACTTAAAGGCGATGGAATTGGAGAGAGAAATTGCAGAAAGAAAATGAAAATAATTTTGGGGAGAATTTGAAATTTGAAATTAGAAGAAACTGAAAGGAAAGGAAGAAGGAAAAGGATCTGGCTTTGGAAAGCCATGAAACACACTGGGTGCTTTCAAAAGTGGAGGAGCTGTCTTTTTCATCTTGCCATTTTTATTTGCTTTTATTTAATGCTTCAGAAGTAGAAGTGGGTTAGAGTAATGGGCTGGGCAAAACTTGGGCCTTATTTGAAATTGGATTTTGGTTTTTTCTGCATAATAGGCATGAAAATGATATTTCTTGGAGGGAAATTAAGCAATTCAAATTTTTATGGTTAAAAATGACTTTTGATGAATTAAAAATTGTGGATTACATGGTTTTCTGCTCCAACTTACTAAAAATGATGATAAAATGAGCTTATAATATGTGATGAATTTTTGTAGGTGGCTTAGAAATTTGACACATAGGATTGAGTTTAAAATTTTTCCTATTTGTGTCTCCATTTTTGTATATTATTGATATGAAAAGTTAGGGGTTTAAATCCCGCCACCACAAAAAAAAAAAAACTACGAAAGAATAATGACATTATCCCATCTTTACAAACAAGGGTGGATTCAACCCTCAGCTAGCCTGGGCACTAGCCCAAGCTCAACCTTTACTTTCTTTGTAGCAACACTTATCATTTTGAACACCCTGGATAATTTGGTTTTGCACCATTGACCTGATCTCTCTCACTCACTGACAAGAATGAAGGGAAAAAGATGAAGCAAAAGCACTGAAGAAGCAACAAGATAAGAAAATTAAACAAGAAATATGAAATGGACAAAATATGTGCAGCAGCGGCTGCTTCTCTTTTCATCTTAGAACGATGAAGTGTTAGGGTTCATTATGGGTTGGATCTGTTTGTATGGGTCAATTTTGATACATGGGTCTCTACACAGGGCTTGTACGTATTGGTTCAAGTGATTGTTATGTTATATTGCTAATTGCTACTACACTAGGAGTACTAATAAATTATTTTAACAGTGCAAACTGTTTCTTTTGTAACACTATCATCTAAATTAAGTTTTCTTATGGTTTCTATTTTGTATTGTTCATATTTTAATGGGATTTTATCAAGTTTTTTAATTGATAAATTATATTATATTATAAAAATGATAATATAGTTAAATGAAGGGTAAAAATGGAAGAAAAAAAATCAATACAAAAAGATATATCCACTTATATATTGTTATAATTTATAAATATATAATAATAATAATTATTATTATTATTATTATTAATTTATGTTAAAAAAATTGCACCCATTGTTGCAGGGTCCTGGATACGCCACTTAGTGTCACTGATCTTCACCATTACCATTCAAAGATTTTTTACGTTGCTATTGACAAAATATGTGTGGAGATGGAACAATAAGGGAGCAACTAGGGGTGTTCAAATCCAAACCGATCCAAAATAAAACCGCAAACCAATCCAAAAAAATCGAAAACCTCAAAAAACCAAATATGTTTGGATGTTGTTTTGGAAAAATTGCTATGATCGGATCGAATTTCAGATTACCTTTTCAAAACCGAACCAAACCGAACCGCAAAAGTAAATTTTTATACTTAATTATTATTTTATTAGAATTATATATTGCATTAATACATTTCTTATTGGTATTTAATCTTATATATTGCATTAATTTAATCTATATTATTACTACTTCATCTATTTCAAATATAATCAATCATTTTCATTGTGTAATAACTTTTTAAATAAATTTGTGTGATATTTTGTATCAAACCTATTATTTTACGGTGTATGAGTAATATTAATATTAATAAAAAAATTACATGTTGCACTTTGGATATCTAAAAACTGATCCGAATTAAACCGCATATATTTGGATCGGATCGGTTTGGATTTTTTTAACATAATCATCCAAACCGAACCGCACGTGATTTTTATTTTGTATCGGTTGATTTTTTTTACCTCAAAACCGATCCAAACCGAACCGCGAACACCTCTAGGAGCAACTTGACACTTATGTACTTCAAGTGAAAAGACGTGCTTCCTTTTCTTCTTGTAAAGATGTTCAAAGTTTGGCTATGAAGATGGTTCAAACTGAGAAACATTTGGTATTTCCATTGGTCTATAAACTCATTTAGTTGACTTTGATATTGCCGGTGTCGACAACATCTGTAACGCCCTACTTCTATTAAAGCGATAAAACACGCGAATAACGCAATATTCAAGAAATAGACGCTACATCTACAAAAGATCTCAAAACAACATGCATATATAAAATTTCTCAACAGTCGCAGCGGATATAAAACATACATCTTCAAAATATACAAGTCATAAAATCAACATACATCACCATATAAAATCTTCAAAACCCGACAAATGGGCAAAATCTCAACAACAGAATAAATCCAGCACAACATAAAAACTGACACCCTAATCAGAGCCTAATTTAAGACTCCAAAACGAATAACGGAGATAGCTCCCTATCCACAAGCACTCACCAAGCAAGCTAAAAGATTACTCCTGCACGTCATCTACCCATTCATACAAACAGGTAGGCGGTCAAAACCACTAGAGGTTAGCTTCACATCAATCATAATCAAACATAGACAAACATAAGCATTCAAGGATTCATGCATAACACATATACATACTCAACATTCCTAGAATACTACCATCACACAAATATATATATATATATATATATATATATATATATATATCCCCCATTTCATACATATGCTATCACAACTCTAACATAGCATAGCAATCATATTCAATCTCTAATCAAGTCATCGACATAGGCTCATCATTTATCAACATCAATCAATGAAAAGATTACTCACCTTATTCTTCATTTAGTCTAATCAACTCAGCAAATACAATTCATTATTTCAAAGTATAAGCAAGAAAGTCATCGTCACCAAAAGATCATAAAACTTCATTCATATAAATCACACTTTATTATTTTCACCGAAATAAACATCATCAATTAAAATCACCAAGTGTACAATTAGGACTCATGCAAAGACATAATATACACCTAGACACGACTCATGTATGGACACGGTACCATCACCAACAACAACATGTCGATACCTCATGATGCAACAAAAACATCATAACCATTGAATACAACGTATTCAAATCACACCACTGGATATAAACATCCTAAACCATTGAATACAAAGTATTCAAATCACTCCACTGGATGTAAACATCCTAAGACTCATGCACGAACATATGACACACTATGCACATGTTCAACAACAACTCACCAACATCATCACCAATGGATATATATAAAATATCCTAAATCACATTCATTTTGCAATTATGCATTCACCATCAATAGCACCATCGTTTACATGTAATAATTCAACAACATAATTCAATACATGGAATCACCATTATTTAACATATATATTTAATCAACTTCAACTACGTCATTACAACTCAACAACTCCATAAAATTTCTCATAATCCAAGTAAAGGAGAAAATACATCATACTATGATAAACATCATATTCAACACCTATCTGTCAGTCAAATATCTTCATATAATCATATCAATCAATCCACAAAAGATTTACAAAGTATTCGGTCTTAAAGATCGTTTTCGACAAAGTTCGTCTATCATTTTACAACTTTAAAACAATTGAATCAAAACTAAGCAAACAAGTTCTAGTGCCTCAACTATGTATACACTTAGATCACATATGAGTGTAGTAGCGTATACATGTGCGTTTCACCGGCCAATACCGATAAATCCAAAAATTCACCTAAGTTCGTCTCATGGTATCATTTTGCAAAACCAATTCATTTTCAAAATTAAACCAAATTAAACCACTCCTAAACATCACAACTTCATGTTTACATACTCATTTATTCACTATAAGGACTTCCTTAAACTCAATATAAATTTTGAAGATGTTTCATGGTTTAGTAAAAAAGTTATGAAAAAGTATCATGAAGAATGCCACATGACCTATATGCAGTAATTTGATCATATATCAAGTTCTAGAAAACATTTTGAAGTGGGACCAAAGCCATTGGAAAGATGACATCCATATCTAAAACTTTTATGTTTACAACTAAGGCTGAATCGATTCAAACAAGTCAGAGAGAAAATGAGACGATTCAAAACTGTCTGAATCGATTCAAATCTGCCCAGATGCAGATTGATATGATTCAAACCTTTCTGAATCGACTCAATGGCATGGAAAACAAATTTTGAGCTACGGGTTCATCCCTAAATCATCCCAAAAATCTCTATTTTGATCTCCAACATACCCAAAACGATAAAAATTATTTTCCATAGTTCGATTGCATCAATTAGAGTCTTTTTACAACAATACTATAACAACTTATATTTCAATTCACTTACTTCTTCAAGGTTTCAACAACCACAACTTACACACAATCAACACATATGTCATTCTCAATTCATGAAATGACATTATCAACGACACTCAACAACGAACACAACTCACAATCATGAATTCAACCAGAATTCAACAACACAATATCACAATTCATCAATTTGAGCAAAATTCACAAAGTACCTATTTATATATAACATGAACATGCAAATTCATCATCAGCAACTCAATTATCATCAAATTCACATACCCAAACATAGGACTAAAATAAGAGCACGAATGTCATCAATTAAATTCACAATAATCACTTCTTCACAATAAGCACTTTTGAATATAAGTAGAGAAGAGATTATACTAAGTGATTATGAGAGAAAACTAGCCCCCTTACCTCAATTCTTCACAAATCTAAATTAGTGCTTCACTTTAACTTCAATCCCTTGAATCTCTACTCTCTTCTTGCCCTCCTTGTTCTTCTCTCTTCAAAACCCTTTTTCTTTCCTCTAGCACTTTCCTCTCTCTACCTCCCTCAAAAACTTATGAAATGAATGTGTAACCCTATTTTCTTTAATGACTAATGCTTATATAGGCTCTACACAATTGAGCTTAACCCTCCTAATGTTTTAATGGGCTCACAACACTTAATAACTAATTCAAAATGTTTCTAGTCACTTAACGGTAAAAATAACGATTACTTATCGGCTCTTAATTAATTACCTCACTTTCTAGTCACTTAATAACAATAACTATTCTCACTCAAACCAATAAAATAATCTATATGGTAAAATTACTAATTTACCCTTACCCACAAAATGACCAAAATACCCTTCTAACACTAAACCCGTCAAAATACGCACATAGGCAAATAATCACATACAAGCACATACAAACACACATAAATAAATAATAAAATAAATTAGCGAAAAACAGGCTGTTACAGCATCCGTTGAAAGAATTTTTTCAACAATGAAATTATCAAGACTAAATTGCGCAACAAGATCAACAATGTGTGGTTCAATGACTTGATGATATGTTACACCGAGCGGGAGATATTCAAGTCACTTGATGATGTTGATATTATTCGAACATTCACCGCAAAGAGGTCTCGGAAAGGGCATTTACCTCCTAATTTTATTTAGCACGCTATTGGTAGGTTATATTTAATCTCTTTTATTTCAAGTTGTACTTTTGTTGAATAAATGACGAACCTCTTTTATTTCGATTTATGACTATTTATATATATTATGTCACATGTGAATTTGCGATAAATTTTTTACCCAGACTTTACAAATTTTCTGGCTCCGCCACTGCCTACAGATCCCTATAAATCCCATCGATTTATATTATTTTTACTCAATTAGTTGGTAAAAAAAAAGTTAAAATTAAGCCATACAACAAATATAATATTAAGACATTACATCACATATAAAAAAAAATGTGCACATGTGTGAAAAGATAAATAAATATAACATAAATATTTTTACATACAAATATAAAATGTATTTTAGTAAAAGTTTTCGCGGAACGAGGGATATGATCTCCATTCCCATCTCTATAATACCTTCAGACGACCTTTCTTCTCCGCAGGGAAAATTTCCCGCCAACATATCCCCAACCTCCCTTACCATGCACATGTCGTTTAGATTATACACTACACCAATATTTTTGCACCGTTGAAATATGAGGTCTCACTAGATCTACCGTGGACATGATCCACCAGATTTTTCTCTTTATACACCACCTGCCAAGAAAACATATATTTTGAATCCACCACCTTCACTGTATCAGTCATTCATACCAATTCTTTCATGAGACTCCTCCAATATTTAGAAGAGTTCTTTGGTAGCAAACATATACAACTCTCTCCAAAATTCAACCAATGGATTTCTTAAAATTGGAGACAATGTTCTGTTGAAATACTATGAAGCCATTTATGAAGGTGTGAAGATCTCTAAGCTTTCGCAGTTGTACTCAGAGAAAGTAGACAAGTTGCAGTGAGCAAAGGTGATTGCATTTTGAAATTTTGAAACTCTGCCCTTAAAACAACAAAATCTGTAATTATCAGTCATCATTTAAGACTTATAAGAAGTAGGAACTATGATTATACCAAGTTAATAATTTATTTTCCTTAGGAATTATCAGTGAAATTGATTCACACACCAATTTGATCAATTGGTCTAGCTTTCAATGATGGCACCACCAATGGTACTAAAAATAACAATTAAGAAGACACCGAAATGAAATTATCATGAATGCATCACGATTAATTCAAAAACAGGTAAATGTGAAGACTTCAAAATCAGAGAATATAAATCCATGCAGTTGGCTCATACAACAACCTCCTCAGAAGAAATTAAGATATCTGTGCAGCTATGCAAAAGCACGTTATCAGGCAGTCTAGTAAAATATGTAACTATGACTGAGGTTCGCTGTGTATGAGATAAATTCTTGGTTTAAAAATGCCATTCTTGGCAAATGTATTGTTCGGATAAGTGAAGTAACCTCAGAAGGTTCATGAGAAGGTAAAGTAATATTAGAAGGTATATGACATGTGGCTGAAGGTGCGTGCCTGTGTTGTATTAGTAGAAACAGAAACAGGGCTTGTTGACAGCAAGGGACGAAGTGCAGAGTTTGGTGCATAGTTTGTATGAGGTGAAGTGTGGGACAGGGTAGGATTGTGTGGTGCAGAATCTGTTAGGAGGAGATTAGTGCAGGTTAAGAATGTGTTCACGGATTGTGCTAGGTAGAGTTTCAAGGTAAAGGAAGGTGAAAAGGACCCATTTGTGTTAAAACAGGTTGATGTTTTAACACAAAGGATAACCAAACTGATGATGAGAACATGGGAATTTATTTACCTCTTGCAGGGCTACAACTGGTTTCCCATTGGATGTTTCAGTTTCAGCATTTCCCATATGCACTATATCCTCTAAGTCTGATTGTTCAGAAATATCAATCATATTTCCATTTTCAAGGTCTAATAAAAACTATTCTATGTTCATGCTAATGAGAGGACTACAATGAATAATTTGAAGTAGTTCATTGCTTATGATGCATTCCTAACTGTGAATGAAAATTATCATGAATAAGACATATAAATGTAAAGACTTAAAAATCGAAGAATCTAAATCCACACACTTAGCTCATACAACAACCCAACTTGCCGATTTGGGCTCTTCCAAGAACAATAAAAACAGAAAGATAAATAATCAAAGTGAAAATAAAAAATCAAATCATCTCCATTAATTCAATGTTATGTGTGTATACATTTGCTAGCTGTATAAATGTATGTATCTTCCCGCAAAAAAAAAAAAAAATTTTGTGTACTACCTAGAACGAGTGATACCATAAACTTAAAAAAAAAACTTTAGAACAAACTAAGAGTATAGGACTATCATTAAGATAATGCAACCTCCTCAAAAGAAATTAAGATTTAAGATATTGCAACTCAGATCCGCACGAGTAACACAAGTCTTCATCTTCAACAGATACAGTTGAAATTAGGCAAGGGCTCATTTATCTGTCATTGGTGCAGCTGCTTTGCATGCTGATGTTGGACTTCGAAAGACATTCCAAAATCTCAGAGTCTCATCAGCGGCTGCAGATGCCACTGTACACCCATCTGGACTCTGCGCCATGCACAGCACCCTCGAAGTGTGACCTCTGAGCTCCGCCATCCTCACCATCGAAGGATAGCTCCAAAGGGTAAGCTGGTTCTCCGTGAAACCGTGTGAGCTAAGAAGCTCACGCTCGTTCTGGTTCCACAGCAGACCAGATACCTGTGATCCAGTGTCAACAGAATCCAAACGTGCACCCGTGTGAGTATTCCACAGCTTAATGCAACGATCGCCTCCACCTCCACCAGAAGCCAATAGATTAGCCTGAAAAGGACACCAAGCAAGTGCCTTCACAGCAGCTTTGTGTTCATTAAAGCTGTGAAGCCAACGGGTGGGTGAATTTGACGAAACCACTGAACTATCCCATATGTGAACAATAGAATCGCTTCCACCACTCGCCAATTGCTGTCCTGAGGGTGACCATTTGAGCCCACAAACCTCACCTTTATGTGCCCTGAAACTTTCAACAATGTGAGATTTCATTCTAACATCATTATCAACAATCTTACCATCCATTCCTCCTGTTGTCAGAATATGATTGTTCCATGCCAGTGAACCGATTCTTGCTCTGTGACCAGCCTTCAATGTCCTTAGCTGCAGTCACCAAAGTCAAACCATAAAAACATGAGAATTAAGAACAATTTCAGGTTTGAATTATGGAACAATAGAAAGAATGGTTAAACTAATTAGTACAATATCTGTTTACTGTTCTCCTATGTTATTGCCCATATACATAACTTTTGTTAGGTCAATAAATAATTTGCATGTTTAGTATGATAAATATAAACAACACAAACAGCACCATAACAACAAAGCCTATATTTTTGTATGATATTTACCTGTTTCTTAGCAGTGGTATCCCAGATTTGAACAAGAGAGTTGTTCAACCCAACGGCTAAATGGCATCCATCTTGTGCCCAGCTAATACTTGTGACAGGACCATGTTGATCATCCACTGTGACAAGCTCTGAACTGGAACTGTCGGAAACGTTCCATAGATAAACCGAGTTTTCAAGTGCGATACCAACAACATTGCGGCTACTCCAGTCCAACAAGTTCAAGTAAAAGTCGTCTAAGATATAAGGGGCGTCCAAAACCCTTTCATAAGTCTGCAAAATCATTTTAACAAACACATTCGTCAAAATATGCAAATTGAAGTTGAAAAAATATAAAGAATTTAATTATTGATTATACAAAACACAATTAGAAAAAACCCTAAATTGAGAATAACCCTAAATTGAACAATTCAAGAAAACGGTAAATTTAGAAAAACCCTAGAATGAGCAATTCAAGAAAACTCTAAATCAAGCAATTGAAGAAAACAGTAAATTGAGAAAAACCCTAGGATGAGCAATTCAAGAAAACCTTAAAATAGACTTACAATATCCTGAGAAGAATTGTTTGTGGATTTGGCCATTGGTGAAAGAAACCTGAAAGCAAGAAAGAGAGAAAGCAAGAAGATTTATAAAAGAATTAAACAGAAAAGTGAAGAAAAACAAATACAGAAATAATAATGAATTGAAGCGTGTTGTTTTGTGTTGCGGCTATTGATTAGTTTCAGAGCGATGAAACCAAAGATTGAAGAAGATTGATTGATCAGAGGGAAAGAAAGACGAAAGAGTGAATGAATGAGAATGAAGAATGAGTGAATTGCAACACTATTCAGTGTAACTATATATAGGTTTCGAAGTAGCCGTTAAAGACCGAAGTGTTCTCTATTTGTGGGCTTGGGGCCAAAAATAAGAGTGTTACTTTTCCCACCCTACGCCCTTCTCACGCGTCCTAGGAAAATTAAAATTTGGCCCTTCGGAAAAAAGAATCCGAAAATGTAAAACGTGGTCCAGATTACATATTTTGGACACATTCGAAGTATAAAAGAAAGTTCACCCCCATTTTTACAGTTTCACTTTTTACTTACTCTCTCTCCCTCTAATCCCAAAATCCGAACTGCAAAAATCCAACCAAAATTGGTGTAATCTTGCTCAAACGGACCGCATTTCAACCCTTGATAAACGTCACATGGAAGGTTAGTTCGATTTTCTCTATACATGCAAGTAATTTGTACCATTTTTTTTATCTTCTGAACTGAAGCAATCCGGAATTCGTTTTCCGAATTGGATTGTTGCAATCCGGAAAATAAATTCCAGAAACACCCAGTATTTGTTTTGAACGTTTGTTTTGTACTGTGGTTGTGCTGATTGTGTTATGTGTATGTTACAGAAGGTTCCTCCTCTACTCAGTGCGTAAGGGTGGCAGGGCATGCTTCCCGTAGAAGAGAGCTTACCCAACGGATGGAGGAGGATGGTGTTGTTCCGAGGCGTCGGGGTGTCAGAGGACGCCGTGCTGATGTCGAGCATCAGCCGGAGCAGCATGAGCAAGAATATGATGAGATGGACGTGCAACAAATGGAGGAGCAGAAGCTTGAGGACGAGCTTCAGGCAATGGACGAGGATATGGAAGATGCCGAGCCACAGCGAAGGAGAACGAGGAAGAAGCGTGTGGTGGACCCTGACCCACTTGATGACTATCCCGGTGGCCCACACGACACTACCCTGCTGTGGAGGTACCATGTGCACGTGGCCATGAAGGCGTCTGAGGGCGAAGTATTTATTAATGTTAAACTTACTTTAATATGTTGTTAATGTATTGTTTATGCAATGTTAAATTGTTAAACTGCCTGTTTGTGAAGCCATGAGTGTAAACTGATGTTTAGGTATTGTTTTTAATTATTTGCAGTGGCGTGGCAATTTAAAATGCATCAGCAACGAAAAGAAGATAGAAATGGTGCATGATAAAGATACCACCCCTATCATGGCTGCACGGTGGTGGCATGACAGATTGAGGGACAACAGTCTTTCTTGGCTTCAGGATACCAGCTATAACATGATTGACCCCGATCTCATTTGTGCATTTGTAGAGAGGTGGCACGAGGAGACTTCGAGTTTCCACCTTCTTTTTAGGGAGATGATAGTGACACTTGATGATGTGTCATGTTTGCTGCATCTCCCCATTGAAGACATGCTTCTATCCCACACATTCATATCATGGGAAGACACGGTGGATTGGATGGTGACGTACTTGGGGTTTGATCCGGGTGAAGCTCTTGTTTAGGTGACGAAGACCAAAGGTGCACATTGCCGATTTGGCTACTTGCAGAGGATTTTCAAGCAGCGTATGAAGGAGCAGTTGGAGTTGGAGACTGAGCGTGGTGTGACTCAGGAGGTGCGGAGGATGCGGGACTAGGCTGTCCGCATATATTTGCTATACTTGGTGGAGATCACACTCTTCACTTACAAGAGCCAGAATGATGTGGATGTTGTCTACCTGTGGTATCTTAGAGACCTTGATCTTGTTGCTGGTTATTCATGGGGAGTTGCGACACTAGCTCACTTGTATAGGGAGCTCAATAATGCTGCACGTTGGAACTGCGGTCATGTGGCAGGATACCAGACTTTGTTGCAGGTATAAATTTAAAATTATGTTTTTTTTATTTTATATAAATGTAAGTTATTATTGTTTGTATATTTATATGGTCTTGTCATTGTTGCAGGCTTGGGTGTATCAGCACTTCCGAGGTCTGGGAAGCAAGGATGTCTGGGCAAGATACCGGGAGGATCAGGATCCACGCGCGATGCTTTTTGTACCACTGTTTACATTGATTTTTGGTGAACAACTGCTGGTTCAAAATTAATTACTTGCATGATCAACCAGTAAATCTTAAGGACATATTGTGTTTGTTATTTTTCCAGAAATTTATGATTGTTCTTGAAGAACGTAGTAAAAATATAAATGTAACTGTCGAATTTAACCTAGTTAAATTCTTCGAAGTCACTTTTAAACGAAAATAAGATAATTGCTTGAAATAAACAAGTAAATTGCAAAGATACTTAAGAAAACAAACATAAATTGCATTGATTGAATGTAAATTGGTACACATGTTCATACATTGCAACTTGTGACTCGTTTCTCTCTTGCATGCAGATAGTTTGAGAATAAGTTTTGTGTATAAGTTTTGTGACCCGTTTTCCCTACGAAAAACTACTATTTATACTAGAAGAATAACTACCTACATCAAGATTTGAAACTACAACTTCTAAAAACGGCAAAGTTATCCGTTCGATGCGAATTTCAAATACTCGTCTATTCAGAATAACCGCTGCTTGACCTCATGTAGAACCAAACTTTCTTCGATGCCCATCTGCCCGTCGAATTGCAATCATGACTTGAATATTTCCACTAAGTCCAATCCTTTGACCAATCATCTAGATGTGAGAGTAATGCTGATTCTTTCGATCATGAGGTCAAACCTAGTTTGACTACATTTAAGATAGCCTTTAAAAATTGTAGTCTAACAAATTGCCCCCTAACATATACTTTGATCGAGACTGATACTATCTTTTGGAGAAAGCAGTTCAAACAACGCTTTATGGTGTCCTCACCATAGTTAGTGGGCCACGTTCCAGTCATGGGAAACTACCACTTTTTATTATATTTAAAACTGTCAATTTAGGATGATGACATTTGTCAAGATCAAAAAGTGTATGAAAAGGGTTTTACCTTTCCCTTTCAACTTTTCCATCTCAATTGAAATTGTATTGTTCTCTCTTCTCTTTCAACAAAAACACTTACGAAAAAACTCCATTATCAAACCTTTAAAGCTCCAATTTTTTAACCAATTTTTTTTTAAACCCTTCATCTTAGTCACTTATCAAACGTTTCGACCACGACGAATCAACAAAGGTCTTCCTCTCAACTTCCAAACAACGAAGAACCCATTAACTTCTCAATGGAAGTCTGTTGGGTATTTGTATTGGCTGCTGTTGTACCCCAATTTTTGATCCGAAAATCCCACTAACACGCATCGTTCGAGCCTAACCGATCTCTGATTTTCGGTGGAAAATTCGGCAGAGAGGTATTTTAAAATACCTCATTTTGGTTCCGAGTCGGGCTCTCTTCTCTCAATTTTCATTTTTTTTAATTTAATTTAAATTCTTTTAATTAACTGACTTTACATTCATTTTTTTTAATCTTTATCTTTTATCATTTGGAGTCTTTTTATTTTTATTTATCTGTCCATTCCAGCCCAACATAGGCTGTCAACACAGGCTGTCATGCACCTCATCTCCATCCCAATCCTTTAACACTGCCTTATCTCAGACCCTTGGCGTATACCCTTCCCTATAAATACAGCCTGCAAAACAAACAGAAGGGGACAAGAAAAAACGCACAAACAACTAGTATTTCATAAAAAAAACGCCAATTCATGTGAAACAAAAGCAATTCATCGAAACTAAACAACTTTACAGCCAGAAATCACAAAACGTCATCAACCAAACCCTTAAGTTCGAAAAACCACAAAACCCAAAACCCCTATCACGGTAGCCGACTCAAACACCCAAGACCATCGCCGTCAAGCATCAAAACTGAACACAACACGTGAACCACTCAGATCAGTCGCAAACCAACAACAACGGACTGAAGGTGGAAACCAAAGCAGGACACCAGAGCCGAAACACAAAGAAAAAGCTATAAAAGTATATCTCCGGTTCTTTAAACTCTAGATCTAAGGCCGTGGGTTAATTTTTTCGGAATTTTGAGTTTAGAAATGGAATCGGGAGGTTAAAAAAACATAGGAAAAGTGTAAAAAAATTAAAAGAAAGAAGAGGTTTTAGCTCCGACACGGTGGCGCCGCCGCGATAACTCGCCGGCCACCGCGTCGGACTTCCTTCCACCACCGTCTCTCCGTCGGAGAAGATGAAGAAGGGAGGAGAGAGGAGAGAGCTTATCTCTCTAGAAAGAGGAAGAAAGAGAAAGCAGATTGGGAAATGAAAGAAATATCTTCCCACCACCTATTTATATGTCCCCCTACTCCTGTGTTTGCATCCTCACGCGTTACCATGAGTCCACACACACTGCCCCATTGATTTTTAATCCAACGGCCCTGATCTAATCAGATAACCCTACCCAACAAACCGACCCATCACTCCAACCCACCGGGCTTGGTAAACCGATCCAGCAAAGCCCATCTTGCATTCCCTTTTAATTTCTTCTGCTTGCTGTTTAATACCCCCATAATATTACTGCACCCCCCTGCATTCATATTATTTTTTTACTCGCATCATGTTTATTTTTTTTCACGCATCTTTACTCTTATTATATTTTTATTTCGATGCATCTTATGTTTAGTTCGCCTTTGCATTTTTATTTTATTGTTAAAGCATCCTTAAATTATTAGATTGTATAGTAGGCTTCAATGTAATTTATGCATTTTTATCATTTGGCACTTTAGGTTTATTTCTTTGGTCGTTTATTCCATAGCATGGATTTTAGAATGTAAATATAGGCTTAATATAAATCATGCATATTTACTTTCTTGTCATTTACTTTATTGTGCAGATCATAGAATGTATAATAGGCTTTGTGTAATAGCTTTAGGTGCATGTGTGCGTGTGTGGGTGTATGCTCTATTTTCGCGCTCTATAGTGCAGGTTAATGGTCTTTGTGGTGATCCAACGTCGCCCCAAAGCACCTACGCTTTTATTTTCTTGCTCCGATAGTTTAATTTTAGTCTTATTATTCAAAAACAAAAAAACATGCAAATAATCACAAAAATCACAAAAAATATTTCCACAATAAACCTTGATTCCCAAAATCAAGTGATCCTTTTATTTTTATTCTTTCATAAATCAAACATTGCAATCTACATTAATCATATCTTAAGTCATTTTTCTTTTAACATAAAAAACACAAACAAACTTATTTTGCCATTTGGCTTTTCATTTTAAAACCTTTTTCAAAACTAATAAAAAATACATCACAAATCAAACGTCAATTTCTACCCCGAACTACGAGGTTTTGATCCCTCATGGGTACATAGGCAAAGGATACTCGTCCTTCCAAATCAATAAAAAATGTAGATAAATAGGTCTTTTTTTTTCCTTTTACCACTTTAATTCCATTTTTTCAAAACAAGCAAGTTGATAGCACAAAACGTTAAATAAAACCAAGAGGTTCCCGTAGAGTACTATGGACATAAAGGGTGCTAATACCTTCCCTTTATGTAACTAACCCCCGAACCTTAAATCTCTTCATAGGGGTAGTTCGAATTTTTTTCCCCTTTTCTTTAAAAATTAAATGCTCAGTCGTGAAATAAAATAGTGAGTCAAACGCTGATCAAATAGCCTTGATCTCCAAAAAATGACGCGACAACTGCATTATTTCTAAAACAAATATCCATGTTTGTGATGTTGGATACTATGTTTCCAACATGTTTTGGATGATGTGCTGGATGATGTCTCAACGTGTCCATTTTGCAGTTGTGTTACTTTTCTTCATGGTTGTGGATTGAAGAAATGTATGTGTGGTATCTCTCTACCTTGTTTGTATGGCCTCGGTTTGTTTTAACAACAAATAAATCCAAAGGGGGAGATTGTTGGGTATTTAAGTATTGGCTTCATTTGTTGCTAAAACAAATACTCATGTATGATGTTGGATACGATGTTCCAACATCTTGGCACAATTCAGTGTGCCCTGTTTATGTGGCTTGGTTTACGCAATCTTTATCTTATTAAGGAAACCACGCCCTATTTCTTGTTCACCTAGCAACGCGTTTTTGCCCAGAATCAGCTGGAAGATTTGTTTCTAAAATATAAAAAATATTTTAGGATTCCTTGGTGGTGTGTTTGGCGGTTCCTAAAAATGTTCCTACTTTTTAGAAGTTACCATATTTGTAAAATATATTTTCAAAAGAGACTTTGGAAAATATATTTTCTGAAGAATATTTGTTTCATTATATTTCTTAAGAGAATATTTGATACAAATATATGTTTAGCCTATGACGAAAAAGCCCATGCTTTAAATGGCTATATAAGGAACACTTGTACCTTAGTTTTACTCACGAATTCAAGAATATTGAATTGAGTCTTTAGGGTTTCGACTTGTGCTTTATTTGTGAGCCTCTCTTTGTATCACCTTGATGCATTGAGTTGGACCTTTAGTTGAGTTGTAATGGATCAAAACCATCGATTGATAAAAGAATAGATTCTAAGGGTTTTTAGTCGTCTTCCATGTGTGTTCTTCTCTTGTATCGATTGTGATGCAAGTTTAGGACTGTTTATTGAGTTGTAAACTTATGTACTACTCTGAAGCTGTGAAGCAAGGAGCTAGGTATATTGTGTACTACACCAAAGCTGTGAAGCACGGTGTTAAGTTGTTTTGTTTGAAGGTAACTTCATCTTTGAGTTTGTGTTTTAGGTCTGATAGGTCACAGGGGCTGTGACTGACCATAGGATAGTGAGATGGGATCTCAGATCTAGGAGTTCGTAGGTTGAAATATAGACGGGTAGGTCATAGGTCATAAAGTGTAAATGAGGAGTGTTTTGAATAAGGACTAGACTATTAGATTTCCTTCCTGGCTTGGTAGCCCCCATAGTAGGTGCGTTTGTCACTGAACTGGGTCAATAAACTCATTGCGTTCTTTACCTTCTTGTTATTTATTTTCTTGCTTGTTATCTGTTTACTGCATGATGTTGGAACATTAAACGGAACATCTGCTTTTTGTGCATCTGAAATTGAAACATCACATAAAACAACTTCTAACTAACGCGCAACAATGTCAACATTCGTATATTTGCCTTGATTTGTCTGTTTTGTGCTAGCTCGATGTTAAAACATCTTGCTCAACATCTTGTTCGTATCTGATGTTGAAACATCGTATAAAACATCTGAAAGCTAGCCTGAAGGAATTTCAAAGTCCCGGCTGGTAGTCCTCAATTCATCACAGAGCCAAAAGTGAAAGAAGCTGAAAACAGAATTTGGAAATCCCAGGTAATTATTCCATGCCCTAATTTACCACATGCACACTTAGGACCTATTCTAGATGCCGAGGATGACAATGAAAAACTTAACGCCGTTTTTCCTTGTTTCGAAAAATGTTTGCCTCTAGTTTTCACCAAAGGTCCTTATAACCTAGGTTTTATGAAATCTAAGTTGAGAATAGAACCCAAATACGAAAACAATGGTGATTATCTCTGTTGGTTAGACAAGGTAGAGGGCAAAAAAGGTCAATTCTGGAAGGATATAGGAATTTTTGACCTCATTGAATTATCTAGGCAGGGCCCAAGATATTATAAAGAAATGTTGATTGCTGCCCTTCATTTCTGGAATATTTCGACTAGCAGCCTCCATTTGAAATGTGGTATGCTCACACCTACCTTACTAGATGTTGTTGCTATTACTTGTTTAAAACCTTCTGGCCAAACCTTTGACCCTGAAAGATATGACACAGAAATGTCTTTCGATTTTAATAAGTTTTCTTATGGCATCTTTATAAAAGACCATCATGACACTGAAAATGCTGAAGTCACAAATGAAGAGCATGTTGCCTTCTTAACTTATTGGTTGTCCATGTATATCTTTTGCACAAGATCTATTCAAGTGGACAAAGGGTATAAAACCTTAGCTATCCAGTTGCATGAGGGAAGAGACATATGTTTGAGCAAACTTATTTTAGGGTCTCTATATGAGAGTTTGAACCAAGCAGTGATTAGCATCAAACAATACCAAACTGGGGGTAGCTTGATCATTCCTGGCCCTATTTGGTTGTTCCAATTGTGGCTCTTAGCAACTTTTAGGACGAAACTAGATGTATTTCTTCTTAGTGATTTCCAAGAGGAATATGACAATAGGTCAACTGAAGGAATAGGCCTGGCCATGCTTCGATGTAAAAACACAAATTCCAAATAATTTTTTACCATGGCTTATGAAGCTTTGTTAGGGTGTGAGGTGTTTACACCTTTGTTAGCCCCATTCTCAACTAGGACCTGTGGGCCAGATTGGTTCATCAAAAAGTTCCCAGCAACTGAGGTCGAAGATGAGGCAGAGACAAACGCATTATGGCAAGCCTATTTGACTCCTACCCTCCTGTCTAGAAGGAATTCTGCCAGCAAAACTTCTGACTCTTTTGGGTTATGTGGCTATCAGCCAAACTTGAATGCAAGACAGTTTGGTTTGGTGCAACCAAAACCTAGCTCTTTACATAAATGTTCAGGTGACTTAAAGAGGCCAACGAAGGAACATACTTGGAGAGTACTCCTTCAACGAGCTCAAGAGCAGATACTGCCTTCAAATCTGTCCCCTTTGCATTATCATATGCATGTACTGAAGCATTTTTTAGATGGTGGCAAGAATATTATAGGTAACAAGCTAGTCAAGTAGATCTAGATACTTTGCTTCCTCAAGTGATATCTGCTTTTCACATTGTGCATAAACATTTGAAGAAGAACAAATGTATGCACATTCAAGATATTCAAGCTTTCCAAATTTTTTTTCAAACTGTATATGATCCTTTGCATCTTAGCCAGACAGTTTATTACGTTGCTAAAACATTGAGAGATAAAATTAAATTTCCATCACTGCCAACTAGCAAATTGGCATTGGCTTTTAGGCCACCATATCCAAAATGGTTGCCTTGTGAATCATTATTGGGAATGAAGCAATGTTTAATAACCAAAGAAAAAGATAAGGTTACTCCGGCTAGATGTAACCTATACACATTTAGAGGTCGCCTCCACATAGACTTACATCATGTTCGAATCGTTTCTCTGATGGGAATAGGTACGAAATCTTAACAGTTCCTAGAACAAGTAATTAGTTTTATGGAAAATACTACTTATCTGTTCTTTCATATGCTTATAGCCGTTCCTTTGAAATCAGGAGATGGAGGAGAAGATGATGATGCAAGCGCTAGAACACGATCAAAATCCAAAACAGGGACTTCGTCTAAGAAATGGGAGACCTCAAAATCAGGGAAAGATAAGGTATGAAAACACCTTGTTTTTTGTCTTTTTCCCTATTTCGACGAACAATATTTGACTTGGCTGTATGAGTTCTTTTAGAATCGAAAGAGGAAAGCTGCATCTGGCTCTGAGCCATCTTCAAAGAAGGTCAAAGATTCAGAAACTGAGGACAATGTAAGTTTCTCTTTCCCGATTGATTCTTCAGCATGTCATTCTAAATGACAATCTTCTAATATCAAGTCAAATCTGTACAACATGGTGGCTCTATTGAAGTTACTAAAACTTCTGAAGTACCAAAAGACAAAGAGCGTCGAAAGAAAAAGAAATAGGAAAACTCGCAAATGGTTCTCGATGAAGGTGAGAAAAAACACAAGAGGGGGG
>Ga0228711_1004856_pt1 | contig 20550 bp, 6 predicted proteins | sample MedpolnodulmetaG_2_FD_177996 | JGI IMG/M metagenome (GOLD analysis project Ga0228711, IMG submission 177996) | Root nodule microbial communities from Medicago polymorpha collected in Santa Monica, California, United States - brown nodules | ecosystem: Host-associated > Plants > Roots > Nodule... | reverse complement strand
ATCAAAATCACACAGGACCTATATGAACGTGGAATGAATTTTTGTAAGACTAACCTACGGGGGCGTCTGGTTTTAAATAAAGGAGAGAAGTCCTACTCTACAAAGGAAATTGAATCGAAATTACAGAAGCAATGGAAGACTGCAGGAGCCTGGCGCATGATGTCCCTGGGAAGAGGGTATTACGAATTCTTCTTTGCTTCAGAGATGGATACGTGTAATGTCTAGGCAGCGGGCACAGTTACCTTAAAACCAGGCGTCCTTAGGCTTTTCGAGTGGTCCAAGGATTTTAATATGCACACGCAGTGGAACACTCACGCTCAGGTTTGGATTCGTCTGCTAGAACTACCGCAGGAGTACTGGATGGAACTGACTCTCCGGAGATTGCAAGTGCGGTGGGCACTCCTCTTGTGATCGACAATGCAACATCAAAGCGACTGTTTGGACATTATGCAAGGATTCTAGTCGATATGGACTTCTCCCATAAGATTTTTCATGAAATTGTTGTCGAGAGGGAAGGATATGCTTTCCCGGTTGTGGTGGCCTATGAATGGATGCCCGATTTCTGTTCTCACTGTCAGAATATCGGGCATGACGTAACTGTCTGTAGAAGATTGTACCCTAGGAAGGAACCAATAAAGGAAACATCAGCTGCCAAGGAACAAATAACACTTGGGAAGAAGCAGATACAGATAACAAAAGCTAAATGGGTTCCAAGGACTGACAACCCTTCAGGTATAGGCTCCTCCCTAGCTTTTGGCGCAACACAAACCATTACTCTAGAACCGGTTCTTGTGGAAGAGGAAAGGGAAAGAAATGATGAACTTTAACATGATATACATGTTTTCGGCCATAAAGAAACAGAAACAGCAACGACTTCATTGCAAATTGAAACAATTCAGAACCAAGGGGAAGCAATTCCGATCCAAGAAGAAACACATGATGCGCAGGAGGAAGTAGTTCCTGTTATATCAGAGGCAGTGCCCACGGTTTTACCGACTCCTATGGTAACCTCTCATATCCCTGTACTCCAAAAGAATAATTTTAGTATGCCTCTTGAGAATGTTTTCGATGCGATAATGGAAAATAATATCGAGGGGAATTATATGCCTGTTTTATCTCCCGTAAAAAATACACATCTTGATATCAGTAGCATTGTGGCCCCAGATAATGCTAAGATTGATCCGGTGCTGCAGAAGGACTTAAACTTTATGCAGACTTGGTTAGCAAAGGCAGCAGAGACCGAAACACCATTTATAGAGGTTGTTTCCAAGTCACAGAAAAAAAAAAGAATTTACAGACTTTACAGAAAACTTCACTCAGAACCCGCTCTCGACCACCATTCAAATGAATATATTATTGGAACATCTGAGGAATCGGCAACAATGACTCTCGGCTTGTGTTTGTTGTTTCATGACACAGTGTGGTTCTGGAGGAAATTTGTTGTTTCATGACACGGGGTTGTTCACTTTGTTGCCTCCATCTTTGGGGGAAGATTTTGCTAGGGACAGGAATGGGATCCGAACTTTATTTCCTTAATTACTTCTGTTCCTAGTTTTCTGTATATATTTCTTTTTCTTTCGAGGGTATTGGCTTAGTCCCCCCTCTTTGTAATTTTTTTCCTTTTTTTAAATAAAATTTACGTATTGGAAAGGCGGTAGAGGATGGGGGAATCTGTTGGGTGCCAACCTAGTTGGGATGCTTCAGATTCTTCCGGATACCCAACCTTTCTCTTGGCCTTATCGAAAAAAAACTTAGTAACTAATTAAAGCTTCTTTTTCTAAAAAAAACAAACCAATTGGAGCCTTTAATCATAAAATAAGATCATATATGTAAACTTTGTTGAAAATATTATATGTAGTTTGTTGAGATATTTCTGCTACATAAAATATAAGAAATTCAATAAAAATTTAAATAAAATATTGAGTGGATAAGATCAAAAGTTTGTTGAGATATTTATGCAAAATAAAATATTAGTCTTAAAAAATAGAAAAAATAATAAAAACATTGAGAATGAATGTGGACGTGACACGTGGCATAAAAAACCTTACTTTATAGATATATACTATTGATAAAATAAGATCATATATGTAATCTTTGTTGAAGATAATATATGTAGTTTGTTGAGATATTTCTGGTACGTAAAATATTAGAAATTCAATAAAAATTTAAATAAAATATTGAGTGGATAAGATAAAAAGTTTGTTGAGATATTTATGCGAAATAAAATATTAGTTTTAAAAATAGAAAAAATAATAAAAACATTGAGAATGAATGTGGAAGTGACACGTGGCATAAAATACCTTACTTTATATATATATATATATACTATTGATGTGTTGGACATAAATTTATGCGGAGAATTTGCAACTATTTTAAATTTAAAAATAGTTACACGTATTTGTAGATAAACGTATTATGTAATTACAAAATATACTATAGATAAAGGGAATTTCATAGCATTATTCGATAGTATTTTTTTCTTCATATATCTATATATAATATAGATATAAATTACCTTACCAATCAAAATAATAATATGTTCCATTATTTTTGTTTATAGACATCTAAACTACTTATAAAAAATGTGAAACAAAGCATTTTAATAACTTTGTAGTAGTACGTGGAGTTAGTTTAAAAAGATTCTCTTTCTTTTAAGTTTACTAACATATTGGGAATAAACTATTTCTAATATTTTTATAACACAATAAATTAAAATTATGCGTCAACATTATTGTCTTTCATATAAATTTTCTGTGCAAATATTCAACCCCATTAATTTAGGCATGAAAGGTGAAATTAATACCTTTTTTTTTTGTATTTTGATAATGAAGAGTATTTACTTCATTTTGTGTTTAACCTGACTCGAAATCAGCTAATAAGTTTTAATTAGTATCTTGTAAAAAAAAGTTGTAATTAGTATTTTAATCCAAATGATAACGTCATATTTGCTAGAGAAATCAATTTATATTATATTTTTGTTTGACAAATGAGAATGATTTTTTAATATCTAGAGTGGCTGATTGTGACTTTTTTCCCTTTGTGCAGGTCATATATTTATTTTTTCAATCACATGAAGAACAAACAGCCCCTCAAGCACAAGGCGTGCTAGAGGTAACCGTTAAAAGTGTAAGTACAACACAGTCAGGCTACCAACAGCTAAAGAAGCAAAACACGAAATTACATAGCAGCTTGAAAATAACATAAAGGATTTTGTCTCTAAAAGGGATAGTCAAAGTCGAACGTAATGTAGTTCGCTTTCAACCACCAATATATTTTTAGTTAACCTTTTCAAGAAGTTATGGTCTTTTCAGATAATAAATAAAACCGAAATCCAAATAATAGAGAAGGCTATCCTTAAATTTTTTGAGAAGCACAAAACTGATTTGAATGAGAATATAAATTGCCACGATCACGCCTCTCTTCTATGTTGGTTAAGAGGACTGAACAAGTCCTAACATGTAATGTTGAAAATTCGACCAAGTCTCTCCAGGACTTACCAATGGGAATGAGATAGTATTTTAGATATATCGATATTCAAGAGGACTAAGAGAAAAACTAGCGTGTGATCATTATTCAAGAGGTTGAGAAGAGAAAACTTAAAAACACAAAATTGACTGTGTTTTCAAATGGGAACACAAAGCTACAAGATAACATTTTATTATAGATTTAAAATAAGGAAAATTCTATGGTACACTTAAATATTTGAGTGTACCGGTACACCAAATTGTTAAATCAATAATTAAATGAATTATTTTTATGAGAAAGTGTTAAAAATTTAATATAATTCTTATAAACAATGAAATGATGTTTTTTCTCATGAAATGATGTTTTCTAAAATATAAATACCGACAAATAGCTTTTTATTTCATAAGATGATCCTTAATTTATAAATTTATGGAACAAGAGTACCGGTACACCTCAATTTGTGAGATGTACCGTAGAAGTTCCCTTAAAATAATTCTCCCTCTAATGGTATTTCTTATTAATATACAACTCAGGCAACCTAAGTAAACTAAAGGACATGCAAATATGTTAAGATTTAACAAAAAGCGATCTTGTTTTTGTTATGTCTCCGACATGCATGATTTTTTTAGTTAACAATGACTCATCACCATAGATCCATTTTGATTTTGTTCATGTAGATAATTACTTTTATCCTTCACTAAATCAATTTTGTTCATGTAGAGAACATTTTATTTCCTTAAAATATATGTGGCCATGAAGAGAATTGCTTTGAACCAATATTAACTAAATCCAATTAGACATGTATAAATAACATTGAATTACACAAACAATTAAAGTTGACAACTTTTTAAACAAGCATACTACAAATAGTGGAGCAATTAACATTTCATCACATAATACATTAGCTCATAATGCAGCCACCAAGAGTACATAATACAATTTAATTATAAATATAAAGAAAATGGGAAAGATAATATTTCATAACTCAATCTTTTTGTTTGTGTCATCTTCTTAATCTTCGTCGTTGTCACCTGGAAGTGAAAGCAAAGACTCTGTATATACAGCCACTCGAGATCCACAACCCTCTCTACAATAGGAGGAATGCTCCAAAAACTGACCATTTTCATCATACATTACCAATCCACCTGTACCATCTGTTCCAATAATATCACCACTTTTTGTACAACATATTGGAGAGAAATAACGAGAGTGAATGATATCAATAGAAAAAACAAGAGTCTTAGTCCAAGATGAATGCACTTTGTATTCTTTCATCACCCATATTTCAACTATATCATTCTCCATAGTCCATACACTCAGAAATTCACCGAATACCCACAAATCACAAGTTGTAGGTTCATATTCAAGATCATCCGGCAAAGACATGTCTAAAAGTTTTCTTTCTATCAAATCAAAGGCAATGATAACATTCATCGATAAATCATGACGAAAAGCAAACCAATGAATAACCCCATTAAAAAGCGTCCCTACCATGGAATCTACAGAGGAGTTCATGTAAGAGAAGTGAGTACCCTCAATTTCTTTCCACCGATTATCTCTCAACGAGAAAAACTCTAAATGTGATGAAAAATTATGGAAGTTTGTGTCAAATGACATTACAACCACCAAATAATCATTTGTTGATGGGTCATACCCAAAACCATATAGATAACAAAATTTGACACCTAAATAGGAACCATTAGGAGACAAAGGTATTTGTTTGTGAACTCTAGTGGATGGATTCCATAGGTAGAATTTTGAAGCATGGTGCAAAAATATAAACCCTCTACATGAACATTTAGTTTCAATAAAAAAACAATATAGGGGAGGGTGACAAGGATCAGGACGTGGACACATAAAATTAAGGTTCAATGAAGTAGAAGTATAATAATCACTAAGTGATGCTTCAAAATCGATCAATCGAGTTTCAAGGTCTGGATTTGATATGAACAAATTTCTAGGACTCTGTGCGGCAGTGATTTCAAAATGTGAAATTGTAAAGTGGGTTTGAGAGATAAGAGAAAACCATAACTTACAAACACACTTGAAACGTAAAAGAGACATGGCCGGTAACCTTAACAGAATTAGGATGATCAAGTCTTGACACAAATATTGTGGATTCTTCTCCATTAGACTTACGGATGTTGTGTGTCTGACACAGTTTCGATACAATTTGATCCCAACTCTATATTTTGTTGCATACGTTAAGAATAATGAATTGGAATCATGATCGTGTTTCTAAATATAATATTTTTGTTAACATTTCATGAAAGCCAACAATTAATGCCCACACTGAAACGGTGCAGCCAATGAGGAAATTCAGGAACTTTCTTAGATCAAAGGAAAGAAATAAATGAGAGCAATCAAATATTCAACATTTCATTAAAAAATAAAAAATTTAGCATATAAATGACTCTTCCATTCATAAGTTATTTATCATTCAAGTGAGTATTTGACGTAAAATATATATTAAATTTTTAGTTAAGGTAACTAAATGTAAAAGGTAGTTTTGAAATTAGAAAAAAAAAATAAATGTTATACCTACTTTCATTAAAAATACTATATATTGCGTTTAACAAATCTTTAAACTTGTGTATACCGTATACATTGAAAGGATTCAAAAAAATACAAATGGGAAAAATAAGTAATATCTTTTTTTTTTTAAATAGTTTAAATATTTTCTAATTAGAATAAAAATCAAAAAGGTAATTTCAATATTAGAAAAATATCAAACCCGATTTAAATTGTCTAAAAAAAAAATCAAATCTGATTTATTTTAATTTTAAGTTTTTAATAAATTATTATTTTGATAGTATTAGATGTAAACTCTTTACTAAATTCTTAATTTAAGGTAATATAAATATAAAATGGTAATTTCAAAATTAGAAAAAAAAACTTAATTGTACACGATTTTCCTATAACATATATAGTCAAAACAGTCAATTTTTTTATTTTATTTGACGTTCAAAAAATTCAATTCAGAAAAATAAAAATGGGGGAAATAACTAATATCCTAATAGTAAAAAACAGCTAATATCATAAATAAATTGTTATTTTAATAAAATAGTAAAAAAAATAATTCTAAATAGCATAGCAATAAAAAAGAAAATTTAATTAGTACTCCCTCCGTTTGTTTTCACGTGTCCTTTTACTACGGATATAACGTTCTATTTAATTGTCATTTTGGTATTTTAAGAGTACAATTTATCAATTATACCCTTTTTCAATTAATCCTATCTTTTTTCAAAATAACAAATTTGTTTTTTTGAAAAAGGTTATCCATATGGAAACTAATTAAAGTTTATTTTCTTTAAACAAAGGCTGTTTTTTTAAAAACAAAGTTTGTTTTTTATTTTTTTTATCTTCAACATTCAAATCTTTGTCATATAGTGTGAATCTAGTATTGGTTTACCAGACCTGACTTTTTTAAAGACTATTACTTTTCCCACCCTATGCTATTCTCACGCGCCCTGCAAAAATGACAAAAATACTTGTGGTTCGGGTTATATAATGCAAACCAAATTGTTAGTACAATGAGAAAGATGCTCAACACAATGACAAAAATTTCCATGGTTTCTTTGGTGTGTGTGTGCGTGCTTTGCTGGTAATGAAAACAGAAAACACTTATTTTTAAAGGTATCTGGATGTTGTGGACCACAGAAACTGTCGGTGCAATGTAGACCATACAAATCAATCTTATGCTCAATGAATTCGGATTATATAATCTGAATTGTGCTTACACCATAAAATTGAGTTTAATGAATGCGCTTCAAATTTTAGTGTTTAAATGAAGATATTTGGTGTAGCGTAAAACATAATGAAAATTTAAATAATATATATTATTTAAAAATAATGAAACAACTTAATTCAACAACATATAACTAACACGTAATAAAAACAACATAAAACACGTAATTAAATAAAACATAGCACATCAAGGATCAAATATATTAATGTCTTCTTGTGGTGCGTCCAGGAGCGCCCTGATCTCTTCGTAGTTCCTGGGCCGGATCAAACTTTTTCTGAATTTGATCAACATAGCTGACCAACGAAGCGTCCAACTCAATTGGCCCTCTAGTACTGTAGTGACCAAAGATCGAGAACATGGCTCTCACGTTTTCGTCATTCAGAAGCTTCATCCGGTTGAACCGCACATTCCCAACTGAGTCGGTCGATGGACGTCGATACTTAAGACTATCCACCCTCTGTGTGTCTCTGTAGTTGAGTTGACAATTGGTTTGATCCAGTTGACCCTTCAACCCGAAGAGGGTAACATCAGTGTCAATCCTGAACAGATGGGGAGGTTTCCCGCCGTTGTAGTAAACTGCAACTAGCTTGGTGTTCGGATTAAAGAAAAAAATTTCCATGGTATTTTTTTATGTGTGGTTTACTGGTTATGAAAACAAGGACACCTATTTATAGAGGTTTTTGGGCGTCCTAGACCACATAAACTGTTGCTGGAATGTGTACCACATAAAAAAAATCATGTCCTAAACATTTTCAGATTATATAATTCGAAATGTTAGTCACCCTACATAAGGTACGAAGTTTCTTTCATTTTTCACCCAGTATCAAATAAATTCGGATTATATAATCTGAAAACCATGTGTAGGAATTGAAATTATATAATCTGAACCAAGTCAGTGTTTTTGGCCGGTGGTCTGCACCACATAAAACATGTTTTCAATGGTTTTTACCAGCAGTAAGGGCTTGTAAAACACATTTGAAACACGTTTTTTGACAAGCATTATGGGGAGTTACACTCTATGCAACCATTACCCCTACAAATAGCCTTCAAACCTTCACCATTTCTCACACCATCATCTCATATTCTCTCCCCCTCTCCTTCTCTTCCTTCTACAACAATGTGTTTCCATCGTTGGCCTTTCATAAAAACAGGCTACTTTGGAAACTCAGGGATTGTATATTGTATGAGCGGTCAATGGGGATGGCAACGCACTGCAAAGAAGTGCGGGTTGTCTGGGTGTCATGTTGATTTGTCTGGGGTAAGGTGAAACATACCTTAACTTAGTACTGGTGGTCTGCACACCACATAAAACATGTTTTCAAAGGTTTTTACAGTAGTAATGGCTTGTAAAACACCTTTGAAACACGTTTTTTGACAAGCATTATGGGGAGTTACACTCTATGCAACCATTACCCCTACAAATAGCCTTCAAACCTTCACCATTTCTCACACCATCATCTCACATTCTCTCCCCCTCTCCTTCTCTTCCTTCTACAATAATGTGTTTCCATCGTTGGCCTTTCATAAAAACAGGCTACTTTGGAAACTCAGGGATTGTATATTGTATGAGCGGTCAATGAGGATGGCAACGCACTGCAAAGAAGTGCGGGTTGTCTGGGTGTCATGTTGATTTGTCTGGGGTAAGGTGAAACATACCTTAACTTAGTACTGGTGGTCTGCACACCACATAAAACATGTTTTCAAAGGTTTTTACAGCAGTAATGGCTTGTAAAACACCTTTGAAACACGTTTTTTGACAAGCATTATGGGGAGTTAAACTCTATGCAACCATTACCCCTACAAATAGCCTTCAAACCTTCACCATTTCTCACACCATCATCTCACATTCTCTCCCCCTCTCATTCTCTTCCTTCTACAACAATGTGTTTCCATCGTTGGCCTTTCATAAAAACAGGCTACTTTGGAAACTCAGGGATTGTATATTGTATGAGCGGTCAATGGGGATGGTAACGCACTGCAAAGAAGTGCGAGTTGTCTGGGTGTCATGTTGATTTGTATGGGGTAAGGTGACCATCAAGGTCTCTTTCACCTTAGACTTAGTACTCGTCCCACCCACCCCACCCACACCCACACACACACACACACACACACACACACACAGGCACACACCATCTATTTCTCATTCCCCTTCCCTCCCCATTTGCTCTTTTTGTAATGCAGATTTAGTTTTACCCCATTCCCCCATCCTAGATAAAAAACATACCTTATTGTAAATGTATCGATATAATAATAAAATGAGATTTTATGTGTATCATTTTGTTCTTTTATATTTGCATTTATTTTATGATTTTGGTATCTAAATAATATAAAATAAACCAAAGTGTATTTAAATTCTGGTAAAAGCTATTTTCGGATTATATAATCCTAAAGTTTATGGGAATCAAATTCGGATTATATAATTCGACGGGTATTTTGGGAAAAGTAATAGTACTTTTTAAATGCATGATGAAGCCTGAATAAGCCTAATTAAGCCGGTCTTACGGGCTTAATAGAATTTTTTGTAAGTCCTACCTATGTAACATCCTCAAACCCCACATGCAATAATTAATAATAAATCAACATATAATATCAAGGTTCAAGGTGCCACTTCATCTTTAAATCCATAGAAAGTCATAACTCATTAATATCATAATTCATTTTCGGAATCATAAAACAGTCGCAACGGAATCATAAAGTAAAACAACATAAGACCATAATCTCAACATCTCAAGATACATCATCATAAAACTTCAAAGTTTTCTCAAAATAACAATCCAACAGATGAAATAAACAAAATCCCGACAAAGTCCTAATTAGAACCTACAACTAGACTCCAAAACAAGCAGAAAGCATAACAGCGAGGAAGTATCTAAGGATTGAATATAACCCCCCAAATCAATGAAATTAGGCAATTTTTAAATAAAACACCACAGACAGATCTATAACTTTAGATAAAGTTTCCCTCAATTAAACCTATTCATAGGCATAGACTCCTCTGCTTTTATGTTTGCTTTAGATTCCAAACACAAAAACATCCTCAATTCATAGAACTTGTTGTTATTGTTATCGTTGTTGTCGTTGAAGATGGAACGACGAAGCAGGATGATTTTCATTTCAGATTTTGTTCTATCTTTCATGTGGGTATGGTTTGGTGTTCTCGTTCGATTATTCGTCTTCAAAATTCTTGGATTTTCTCATACCAATATCGGCGAGATTGTAAAGATTTTGTTTTCCATCCTTAACATGTTTCTCGTGGTGGGGTCTACACTCGTCTCACTGTTTTGTTGGATCCACCTTCGATGCAGTGAAGGAGATGAGATGAGGAGAGAAGATGGAAGTGTGGTGTATCAAAGAATATTATATTAATTCTTTTAATTACAGCCGTTGGATTTATTTTTTCCACATGGCAGTCATTTGTGTATTAAACAGGAGTAAATGGAGTTAAGCAAAATGGAGCAAAGATGGACTCAATATTCACATTAATCATGTACACATCATCACATATAATCACACAATAGAATACATGACGCTCATATCAATACTTATGCATGCAATGTTCTAGACATGATTCTACATGCACGTGGTACCATTTTGGATATTGAAGGTCTATCGCCGAGTGATGTCTCATATTTAGAATAACGTCGTCTTTAAATCATAATCCGTTTTCGGATTTATCAAAATTTATTCAATAACATTGTCTTTAAGTCATAATTCGAAGATAACACCAAATTAATCACCCATCTTTAAATAACTCGTCTTCAAATAGACTCTTGAATGCATGGAATTCATGTATATACTCGACAATGCACATCACCAAGACTCATAATTATATAATTTACACCATTATATAATATCACACCATCATCACATCGTTGCATTATCAAATCAATAGATCCATACATTAACAATTCATCATCACCATAATATCACAACAACATTCATCATGTTTATCACTCGAACATCATCATTCGTTTTCAACATCAATATAAAATCATCAACAATTTCATCATCAATATAACATAATTATCACCATAATCATCATCAAACATTTACCACAACAAGGAAGCAACATCTCTTACTTTGGCAAAAATAGCAATTTAGACGATTAATCATTTCCACTTAGTCAACCAATGTATCATGCATATATCAATCACCAATTTAACTATTATTCATAAACATATCATTATCCCATAGTCATTCACAAGTTACAAGTTGTGAATGCCCTTCTTGTCATAGATTATTCTGTGCAAAATGTAAAGTTCCATGGCACGCAGAGATGAATTGTCAGCAGTTTCAGAAGTCGAAAATAGGTGGTGAAACGCAGTGGGATAGGAATTTTTGGGTGTTGGCTAAAAGAGAAAAGTGGCAGAGATGTCCGAAATGCTCTATGCATGTCGAGAAAACTTATGGATGTTTACATATGAGATGCAGGTTGTATTGTATAATTATATCTTACCCTCTCTAGCTTTTCTTTAATCATAAATTTGAATAATTTTAAGTTTAATTAATCCTGTATTATGTTCATGAAAAATTATTTATAATGACTCAATAGCTTTTGGATGTTTCCATTCAGGTGTGGTTGTGACTTCTGCTACAGGTGTGGTAGGAATTGGAGTCTGGTACATATTTGCGTTGATCATGGTTCACCGTAAGTACCTGTATGAAACTCTTTGCATATTAAGTTCAAAATAAGAGCGCATGTAATCCTAATACCACACCAACAAAATTACATATATTCACTCTAACAAAAATCGCTTTGTTATCCGATCGTGCAGATTGCTAGAGGCTTGTGTGCTGTTTGCAGTGTGCCTATTGCTGGTTGCGCTATGTTGATATTATCTTATATGCTGAAACATGAGCTCAAGACTTGGAATAAATGCTTCTTTTGTGTTGGAAATGTTCATCTGCAAGTGGATATTGCTCCAAGTGGTTTTCTAAGGGTTTCAGAATTATTTCTTTCATATTAGGGTTTCAGAATTATTGCTTTTTTTCATAATCAGACATGTTTTTAAACAAATTTCTGTTTTACAATTTGGGTACTCTATTTCTGTACTTCGGTTATTTTTATGCTTCTCTTAATGTTTGTGTGCTTTATTTACTTTGTGATCCATTCTTTTAAATTTTGGTGATTAACTCTTGGATTATGGCACAAACTCAATTGGAGTCTAGACTTGTGTATTTTAGCATATAGTGTGAGTGCTTGGAGCAAGAATATATTGTATTGCTCTCAAATTGGATGGTTACGAATGAGTCATGTTTGCCCATTTATATAGATGTGGAATAAATATTCTAGATACTTGATTCTAGTTCCTTCATCACATTTCCTATAATACAACTCTAGTAATTATTTATGCTGCTGACTACAAGTGTTCAAGAAAAATCTAGGCATGTACATCATCACTTAATAACTAATGATTATTCTACAATTTATTAATGTATTCAAGAAAGGTCTAGAACCTCGCATCATATTTTAACACTCCTCCTTGATGCATATTTCGATGACTCCAAGCATAATTCGCAGTAGCGCACTCAAATCTTGCACTTGGAAATGCCTTCGTGAATATGTGTGCAATTTGATCTTATGGTAGATTCCTCTTCTATTTAGCCTATTTCTCCTAGTGTTCTTTGGTGCCATATAGCGTGACTTGCAGTTTCAAGGCATGCCACTATTTTTCTTCAACATGTGGTTTGTTTCTTCTCTTTCCATCTCCTACTTTTCTATGTTGTACTTGCCTGAAGGCCAAATTTGTGGGGCAGATGACACAACAATGGAGTTAGAGCAAAATGATAGGACCATCTCCTTTGCGTACCATTCAATTTTGTCCAAATTTTTCGTAATTCCTTTTAACTCATAGAGAGGAGCCTAACACGTTTAAAGCATAAATGCATTGTGTTTAGAATAGAAGCAAAACCTAGCAAGAGTTTCACGGATTAATGCACAACTTGAAATTAAAGGAACATGGAAGACAATAACATACCTTAATGAATGCAAAAATAAGGGTGCATGCTCGAAGATATAGTTTCATGGCAGCAGCTTGAAAGTAAGATATTTAACTAAGGATGCATCTTTGAAGATATAGTGGAGTGAAAATGTTTGATGCTTGATGGAGGGGATGACACTTGAAAGACTAACGGGTTCAAGTTACCACAGTTGGCTGAAAAATGAATAGAGATAGTAATGAAAAAACATTTTGACGAAACCTTTATTAATAAAAAAAAGGTTTTATCCCTTTTTTTTTTATGGTGGTCGGAGTTTGAATGTCAGACCTTACATATATTGTGCATTGTCTCTATCAATTGAGTTCAGCTTAGCTCACGAGGACTATAAAAAAGAAACAACACATTTACCATAAAGTTTAAATTATTAATTAAAAAATTAGTTAAATCCCATTAAAATGAGAATAATAGCACTATAATAGAAACACACTATTAAAAGTGCTTATTTTATTCTTATTTGCCAAAAATATTTGATCATAATATATACAATTAAGAATAGTAGAAAAATTGATAGATGAACATGTTAGTGCTCGTCTTTCCGCTATTATATCATAATTTTTGAAAAATAAGATAATAGTAAATTCTTTTTCTAGTGTTCAACATTATTCATATATTGTACTGGATTGTTACTATTTAAGTGGAATTTAATTAGTTTTTTAATTAATAATTCAACTAATTTTATCAAAAGGAAAAAATTTAAAGGAAAAAACCACAACAAAACTATGTGTAAAACCCCCTTGTGTATACTTCTTAAAAAATTAAAAAATAAAAACCTTGTATATATACTAGTGCAAAGAAATGATAATTTCTCCATACCTTCTAGTTTCTAATGCAAAGTCTTTAAGGTTCTGTTTGTGAGTTTAGAGGAGAATAAAGTGAATGGTTTTGGAAATTGGAAAGATGAGATTAGAAGAAAAAATAGAGAAATTTTTTAAAATTTTGGAAGTGGTTTGTTAGATAATGATAAATTAATACTTATGATTAATCAAAAGTAGACAATCACTCCAGTGCTCACTCCTATGGCTATGCTAGTCACAATGATGGAGGAAACTCTCAACCATGACAAGAGACCCAGGCATGACAACAAAACCCATACCTATGGTTACCCACCCGAACCAAACCCAATTTGACGAGTTTTCCCCGCTTTGACTGAGTTTGGGTATGATTTTGGGTTTTCTCCGATTTCAAAATATGGGTATGGGACGGGTATATATAGGTACCCACCCCGAACCCATACACAAACCCGTCCCGAATACGGAAAACTACTTTATGTTGATATGCCTTGTTATTTTGTTTGATAATTGCCGTGTTATAAAAACTATCATTGATATTTAAATTAAATCAATCGATCTAACAAATGTTAAAGTACACATATTGTTGGATAATGCATTACAATATTTCTCTACGGGTTGCAAAAAAACTTCTATTTTTTATTAAAAAAAAATATTCAATACAGGGAACGGGATGAGGAGGGGATACCCGAACCTGCCGGGGACGGGGTTCAATTTCTCATTCACGTTGGATATGGGTAGGGTAACGGGTAAGCATATAACAATCGGGTATGGGGACGGGGAATGTAAAACCCGTCCCCACCCCGCCCCATTGTCATGCCTAAAGAGACCTGAGATGGAAGAGGACAATGTTGCCTAGCTTTTACGGCCAAGAACAGACATAATTTGCCTAGCTTTTACGTACAATGGTGGACTAAGCCACCTCTTTCCTTATGACCTTTCATTTATAGGGATAGATCTGGATTTTCTTTTCACAGGTTCTCCACTATGTGACTTTGTTCTATTGGTTCAGGCATCTCCTGTCTTTTTTGTGGTTCCCGGGGTTTGAACTCTAAACCTTGCATATATTATGTATTTGTCCATACCAACTGAGCTAAGGAAACTTTCAAAGTATTATAACAACATAGATTGGTTTGAAAAAATTACTTGAACCCCTAAAACCCTGCAAACTCTTCCTCGTTTACAATTTTTAAATCTCACAAATTAGAGGGATTTTGTATTATGGAGAAAGTTAAACCCCCCTATATTCTTCTACTCACATAGCTCTCCATTCTTTCCACTTTTCTCTTCCTTTTTGTTTACAAACTCTTCTCTCCTCTCCCCTCAAAACTCCCAATCAGATCCTAACTGAGTTTTACAAAATTAAAGATTGAACATACAACCACATGAACTCTCAAAAATTGGCAATAATTTCTTCATATAATAATTTAATTACTTTTGAATGACTATAGCAACCGTGAATGTCTTCTGATGATTTAAAAACTCTTATGTGATAAGCTATTTAAAACAAGTAGTCTACCGTCATGGCCGTTACTATGAAATTGGAGGCTCGGTTCTATTTTTAAAATAGGCCCCAGTAAAATCAAAACACAATTCTTTTTGTGTAGCTAAGCTTCATTAAAAAATCAGAAGAACTTTTAAACACAAAACAAAGTAAAATAAAATTAAGTGAAAGAGAGGTGAAATTTACCTAACGGTGTCGTTTGGAATGTCACTCCTACGTTGTAGGAAAGGGGAAAACGAATGGTTTATGCGAAAAAGAAATAATTGTTATGATTCATTCAAGTGGGGGTGGGTATTATAATTTTTTTTTAGGCCCATAATTTTTAGAGGCTCGGTTCAGTAGCGCTTCTTGCACTCCCCAAGGTCCGGCCCTGTCTACCGCAATCCCAATCAAATTGTGCTAAGTGATTACGTCATCATTATTGAATAAAATGTAGTTAAATTCAACAATGATATTTTATTTTATTAATCTCCGGTTCTCAAAGGGAGAGGTTTTGATAATTCGCACTTCAGCTGGTAAGTAAAACCTGATTAAGAATGATTCCACTTAAAAGTCAAACTTATGTTCTCTTAAACGATGTCTTTTGGTGGAATTTATGGACCATTTGAGTTATATTGTTTGTTAAATTCAACAAGGATATTTGAACATCAATTACTTTTGTACAATCATTCAACACATCATTCTCCTTTATCTCTATTTTTTCATCACGTCATTAATATATCCCATCATCTCTCCATCAATTATTTTTTCATCACGTCATTAATCATTCAACAAGGATATTTGAACATCAATTGTGCTAAGAAATGTTTTTCAGTCAAATTTGTTTGTCGTCTCTAGAATATAAAATATTACTTTGACGAGAAATTGTTTACATGGAATTCAGAAAGTAACATGGATAGTAGGCTACACAAAGATAATCAATAGCACTTTAATAACAAAGGGGTTTGGATAACTCAACTAGTTTGAGTATGAGTAAATGAGTTGGAGATTCTGAATAAAATCCACACGAATGAGTAATATTATGCAACAATTGTTAGGTCTTGTGTTGGGGGTCTACTGCAATAACTTAACCAAGAAGATGAACATGATGAAGTGTGCACATAAATTCCAATGATTGTTGTATATCTTGATAGTTGGGAAGAAGCTATTGAACTTGAAACCTGAAAAGCTTAATGGTTAATGGTTATGCATGTAAAACTCAAAGCGCAGTGGGGTTACCATACTAACATTTAGGTTCGATTCGCCCCCACCAATAAATGTATATTGGATGCAATAGGAATGACCGACGAATCCCCTTCAGGATACTATGAGTTCCTTGACGTGTATTGCACAACCACACCAAGCGTATCTCCTAACAGTATTTTACAGATTTATGGTTCCAACAATTCACTCATGCATTAAAGAATTGATGGATGATTTAGAGTAAGAGAATGATGAAAAATTATGTTGTTAATGTAGCAAAATTCTGCCCAAAATTGTGTTATTATTGTTGTGTCCAAATTAATGCTCAAATGTCAAGCATTTATAATGCATTATATGACCCTTCACATGAGAGAAATCACCCATTTGACTTGAATTAATGTTATGGTTCATTAAGCACTCATTTGTCAAAGGTTATGATCATATACACTTGAATCAATGATATGTTCATTAAACACCCTTTTGCCAAAGGTTCCAATGTATATGAATGATTCCCATGAAGAGTTACAATTCTTGGTGAAGAGTTACAACTTTTGGTTCTAAAGTGATTTTATTATTTTGGAAATCAACAACAACAATTAACTGATAATATTTGTCATTGAAACCATAGTTTTAAAAACCGGACCGGTCATCGACTCAGCAAGATCACTGGATCACTGGATTAATGATCGAACCACTAGGCCACTGGTTGAACCGCATGACTGAACCAGATTAAACCGGATAACTCAGTCAGATAACTCGGACTCTATAAAAAACATATATATGTATTAAGTCATATTGAACCGAATGAATCCATCTATTTTGTTTATAAAAAAGTACTTATGACACCTATAAAACGTCAACCCTCCTTAACAAATATATGTGTTTCTTTTATTAGAAAAATTAGAGTTAATATGTATAATTTTTTCAAAGAAAATCCATTGATTAATTAAACAAAGAATAAAAAAATCCTCCAAATATTTATCATAAATAATTAGTTACAGTAGCATTTTTGTAAGGCAACTACAATAGTCTTTTTAATAGAAAAGTAGCGTGTTGTTTACCAGCAAATATTTAATTTAAAAAAAAATTTGGTAGTGGAAATATTTTATTTTATTTAATTTAATATAATATAAATAATGGTTTGAAAAGTTAAGGCCCATATCTTCTATTGCATCATCCCCAGCCCAGCTGTTTCTGCAATATGAGTCACAAATAGAGGGCAATAATGTCATTTGGTTTGTTTAATTATCTAGGGTTTTTAAGTTAAAACAAGAATATACAAAGTTGTGTTCAATGCCTTTCTCCTTTCTCTTGCGGCGCAACATAAGCCTGTTAAAAATGGATCTCATGCAAATCTCCTTTAATGGATCTCTTTCTTTCAAATACCTCTTCATTATGTCTGCAAATATCTTTCTCTCTTTCTCTCTTTCTTCCATTTTTGCAGCGTTGAAGCCATGGTAGGTCTGATGGTGGAGGAAAAAGCTTTGACCCGATCGGTTTTTGAAAACCGACGAGTCATCGGTTTTTTCCGGTTTTGGCCGAGTCATACCGGTTCTCATTGCATGGTTGATTCAATAATCAAACTGGGCCGGTCACCCCTCCGGTTTCCGGTCTAACCGGTTCAACCGATCGGTCCGGTTTTTAAAACTATGATTGAAACGCAGGGCCGACCTAAGGGGCAAGCAAGGGCTTTACGCCTCAAAATTTTAGATGGAAAAAAAGGCCTCTAAAAATTAATTTGGTTATAAGTATATTATATGACAGATAAATTAAAGACATTTACATAACTTAACTGATTACCAAGAAGACCTCAATTACTCTTGGTCATGAATTCAAATTTTGGTCTCCATATAATTGATTTTATATAAATATTTTGTTAAAAATATAGTTTTAAAGGCCACATTAAAATTTTTGCTTAATGCCTCTTAATATGTTAGGTCGGCCATGTTGAAACGAAAAAACTTTAGTATCCTAGACGCCTATTAGGGTTGAGTTGGGCGAACCAAATGCTATTATGGTTGAGTGGGCCTTGAAACTCAAAGGTGTTGTTTATGAGTATGTAGAAGATATCTTCAACAAAAGCAGTCTCCATTTGGAATTGAACCCGATTTATAAAAAAGTTCCAGTTCTTGTTCATGGTAAGAAATCAAATGCAGAGTCATTCATTATCCTTGATTACATTGATGAAACATAGAAGCAAGTGGCGGAGCCAGAATCTTTTTTTTTGGGCGGGCAACCAAAATAGACTATGATATATAAAACAAAATTTATGTTGTAGTGTGCATTAAATATAAAATTGAAAATCAAAAAATTAAACTACATATTCTTCAAAAGAAAAATAAACTACATATATTAAAAATTTAAAAGAATTTTTTACGCAGACAAAAATACTTGAAATAATATAAAATAGAATCAAAACTAATACTTACACTAACTTCTCTTTCAAAATAAATCGTCATGCTATATGTAGAATTAATCTCTCAAAATTAACGTATTATACATTTCTCAAATAAATGAAATATCAACCATTTGATGAGATCCAAAAGTATATTTGTTCTTAAAATAAATTAAAGTAAACAATTCCACCAAAAAAAAATTATATTAAACAAATCACAATGCATATACGTGTAGTGTAGGTGAAGAAAATTAGGTGGACCAACTTAAAGTTTGTACTTAAATTTTGTGGTATATTTGTAATTACACATATAAAAACAATTTATTATAAAAATTTATTGCTCGCTTTTGGGCTTACTTTGCTGAACAAAAGGTACTCTAGTTTATATATTTCAAATCCTTTTCTTTATCCGTTTGGTTTTAAAAAATAAAGTGGGATTAGATTATTGCACTGTTTTTTCACCGGACTCCGCTTGTGTACCATTAAGGCGGGAATGTCACCAACATTGATCAATTAAATTGTGATACACAAATCAATTCAATTATTTTCGTTCTCTCTCTTTCACGTATTTTTATGTTTATAAAAAATTGTATTGTCATGTGTCACACTTGAATTGACCAATGTCATTGTGATGTTATATCACACAATTGCAATCCGTATTTTACCATAGAATGATAGTATAACACTCTCAATCAACGGTGGCCCTGGACATAGGTGGGAGAGATGGGCCGCGTCAGAGTACTTATTATTTTCCTGAGCTTTTAGATATGAAAATGAGCTTCCATAAAGAATAAAAAAAACTTAAAAAAGAATTTTATTAATGCCTATGTTGTGTATATGCATAGCTTTTGGATGCAGCATGGGTGGCAATGTGTAGTAGTGGAGAAGAACAAGAAAAAGCTCTGAAGCTAGCAAGAGAAGCAATAGAGAAGATAGAAGAGGAGATTAATGGGAAGAAATTCTTTGGGGGGACAATATTGGGTACCTTGACATTGCATTTGGATGGATTTCTTATTGGCTTCCTATTTTTGAGGAAGTTGGGTCTATGCAGATAATAGACCCATTGATATATATTCAGCCATCGCTGCATGGATGACCAATTTTCTCAACCACCCTGTGATCAATGACAGCTTGCCCCCTAGAGACAAGATGCTTGTTTACTTTCACTCTCGTAGAAAGGCATTGTCTGATGCAAAAGGTACTCTATTTATTTATTTCTTTTTCAAGGTGTATACTCCCTTAATTATTCTATGCTATAATCGCTTGAATCGTTTGTTGCACCTCTTCTTTATCAAATTTCAAAACCCTTTTATTTAATTTGGCTCAAGTTTGGAACCCTCATATTGGATGCAATAGCCAAGAAAGGATATCTATGTTTCTTTTGGGGAATTTGGATGAGGATAAATACTATCAAGAGAATCTCTAGCATTTACTCAAAAAAAAAAAAAACAGAAAAAATCTCTAATGT